>CETU01057988.1_pt1 | contig 108128 bp, 90 predicted proteins | sample 356531 | NCBI WGS metagenome assembly CETU01 (sample SAMEA2623488, study PRJEB7988) | marine metagenome | isolation source: saline water (ENVO:00002010), including
TATGTAATAGAAAGGACTAATAAGTCAAGCGGGGTTTATTTTATAGAACTTGAATTAGAAGGAGAATATTTAGAGAATATTAAACTAATAATAGAATAGTTTGTTTTATAAAATTTAAAATGAGAATATTTAAAATAATATTTTTAACATTAATAACTTCATTAGTTTACTCTCAGACAACGGACTGGGTTAAATCTTTTGGTGGTCCAGAGTCTGATAAAGGAATTTCAATAGGCTGTGATTCACTGGGTTTTATATATATTAGTGGATATTATAATTCTGAAGCGGACTTTGATCAAATTACTTTAGAAAATGATCCCTCACAAGGAACTAATAAGGAAAATTTTGTTGCTAAGCTAGATTCTAACGGAAATGTCCTATGGGCCATACCTGGAGGAAATCAAGCTTATGGTTGCTGCGATGATAGAGCTCTTGGTATGCATGTTACTCCTGGTGGAGATGTATTTATTACTGGTACATTTTGGAGTAGTTATAAATTGGGTGTCGATGGTGCTCCAGGGACAGTAAGTGTTCCTGGTAATCAAACAAATGCACATGATAATTCCTTGTTAGCAAAGATTGATACAGACGGAAATCCACAGTGGGTAATTGGCTTTGGAGGAGATAATACATCAGGTGGATGTCCTTATCCAATATATGATGCCGATGATCATTCTTATGATGTTAAAGTCGATAAAGATGGTTTTATTTATGTTACGGGTTTCTTCTCTGGTTATGATGCTGATTTTGATACTTTTACTATAGAAAATCCAGAGTGGGGTAATGATTGCCAACCCATGGGATATATTGGAAAACTAGATTCCTTAGGGAACTGGCTTTGGGTAGATAAATTTGATGGAATTAAAGATCAAAGAGGTTCAAGAGATAATAGACTTGCAATTGATAATTTTTCAAATATATATGTAGTTGGTGGATTTCAGGAAAGAGGACCTAATCAAGTTGCTACTTATGGACCATTTACTTTATCTTCTAATGGGCAATGGGATGGTTTTATCTTTAAGATGGATAAAGATGGTAATTGGCTATGGGCTGAAGGTATTGGTAGTAATAAAACCGATAGGATTAATAGTGTTGCTGTTGACGTATGCAATGATGTATATGTTACAGGAGAATATAGAAATCCAATGGTATTTCCTGGAGCTAACGCATCAAATGGGAGTGATACTTTGAGTCACAAGCAAAAGAGAGATATTTTTGTTGCCAAAATGAATAATCAAGGGGAGTGGAAATGGGCAAAAAGAGCAAGAAGCTCGGGTACAGATAAACCCTATCAGATGTCTGTTGATGCTAACAAACAAGTGTTTCTTGGTGGTACAACTAAAGATACACTGGTATTTAATGATAACTTAGCTGTTGTACCTCAAATTACTGGAGATACTACTGCTTCAGCATGGGTTGCGCAACTTGATGGATCAACAAACACAGGTGATTGGGTATGGGCTAAATTAGCTGGAGCAGATACAGATGATGATGATAGAACAGGAGATATTTGCCCTGATGGATTTGGAAATGTGTATGCTGTTGGCTTTTTTGAAGATTTAGCTGACTTTGATGGTACTGTTCTTGATGCCACAGGAAGGAAGAAAGATATTTTTGTTTGGAAAATGAGTATGACACCTGGTAGTTTTACATATAACAATTCTTATGATACTGTATATGTTCCTGATGTTATGGTATTTAACCCCCAAGATACAGGAGTTTTTGTTAATTCAGCAATAATAATAGATGGCTGTGATACTACATTTGTAGATACTATAGTAAATCGAAGGCTAGGTGTACTGATTAATTATAATATTAACAATCCAGGTACGGCAGATGTTTATATAGATGGTGTTTTACAAAATATGCCCTATTCACAAAATTATTGGGCTGGAGATTTAGTTACAATAAATGCAACGGTTCAGCCTAATTGGCTATTCAGCTATTGGAAGTTATTTAATAATACCGTTTTACCTTCAAGCACTACATTAAATGCATCATTTTTTGCCAATAGCTCTGATTCATGTGTTATTTATATATATCCAAAGCCACCTTTAGAAGCATTTATTTCAGGAAACGACAGTATCTGTAGTAATAGCTCTTTTCCTGCAGAAGTAAAAATATCTTTTAGCGGCGGAGAACCTCCTTATAATTTTATTTATTCAATTGATGGGACAAATCAGAATCCAATTACTACTAGTGTAAATCCATATATTGTTAATACATATACAGCTGGATCATATAGTTTAGTATCTTTTTCTGATGTTAATGAAACAGGTTCCATATCTGGAAATGCATTGGTAACAATAAAAGATGCTCCTACAGCTAATTTCATTGGTACAGATGATACCTTAACTATTTTATACCCATCTGTTAGTTTGAGTGATGTTTCAGAAGGAAATATTAGTTCATGGGAGTGGAGCTTTGGAGATAATACAAATAATGAATTTATACAAAATCCATACCATACATATGATTCTTTAGGAATTTATCAAATAAGCTTAGTAGTTACAGATAATGTAGGTTGTCAAGATACTATTAGAAAACAAATTTGGGTAACCGATGAGTATTGGATGTATATTCCTAATTCTTTCACACCAGATTACGATGGTAAAAATGATAAATTCTGTTTACAGTATAACGGTATAAGAATAGAGACATTCTACTTTAATATCTATGATAGATTTTCCAACCTTGTTTATGTAACTGATGATATTACAGACTTAGAATGCCTATTAAATTCTAATGGATGGGATGGTAAGCACTATGACACAGGTAATGATCTACCTACAGGAGTATATATTTACGAAGTATACTTTCAAGACTTTGAGGGCTGGAAACACCAAGAACAAGGTCAAATTTATATAATCAGATAACTTTTTTTAAAAATATATATAGTATTGTTTATTATTTAATAATCAATATCTTATATTAGGGCGTATTACGACAAATACACTTATTTTTTTAAAAAAATTATTATGAAAAGAAATTTACTTTTATTTTTCTCCATTTTATTTATTTATTCTTTTTCTATTGCTCAAGATGGTATCAACTACCAGGGAGCAGCAACAGATGCAAATGGAGATGAACTTACAACCCAAAATATTTCTATACGTGCTTCTATATTAAGTGTAACAGGAGAGGAGATTATAGTAGAAGATCTCAGTCAATATGTTGGTGAGTATACCAAATCAATTGATTTAAATGAGTATGCTAAAGGTATTTATTTCTTAGAAATTGAAACAAATAATGGTATAGTAAATAAGAAGTTAATTTTACAGTAAAGGGTTACTTTTTATTTTCTTCTAACTTATCTATCTTTGATGCAAGAGCGTTAAGTTTATTTAAAATCTCATCTTCTTTGGAAAGAATTTCATCTTGATTTTCTAATTGTTCCTTATCATTTTTTGCAAATTCTGCAGAAACAATACCGGTAGGAACAGCAATGATTGCATAACCAAGCATCATAATTAATACAGCTATGCCTTTACCTAATTCTGTTACAGGAACAACATCACCATAACCAACAGTAGTTAGAGTAACTACAGCCCAGTAAATAGAATCTGGAATATTGTCAAATCCATTTTTTTGTCCTTCAACTATATACATTAATGTCCCTAGAATAACAACAATTAAGGAAATATAAAGTATAAATACAATTATTTTGGGTCTTGATGATTTTAAAGCAATTTCCATTCTATGACCACTTCTCAAATATGGAGTAAGTTGGAAAATTCTAAATACACGTATTAATCTAATTATACGAATACCAATTAGTGAGCCTATTGGTGGATAAAATACTACTAAATAAGTAGGAATTATAGATATTAAATCAATAATACCCATTGTAGAAAAAATATATTTTCTTTTACTTCGAACAGAATAAACCCGAAGTATATATTCAATAGTAAACAATATTGTAAATACCCATTCAATATCTAATAATAGATCACCATGTTTAGCATGTATTGTAGATTCACTATCAAGTATTACTCCCACAACAGAAAGTAATATTGCTATCAGTAGAAATATATCAAAAAGTTTACCTGCTCTTGTTCTATATCCAAAAATGACTTCTCTTATTTTATCTTTATACATGTTATGGTAATTTCAGCAAATCTAATTTATTTTTTGTTATTTAAAAAAAAATGTAAATGAATTACATTTTTTATCTTTCTTTTAAAAAGAAAAAACTAAGCTGAAAAACTTATTGCTGATAAAAAATATCCTAACTTTAGCATTTAAAAATTTATTAATTTGAAGCATAATTTTCAGATATATCATTCATCTGCTGGAAGTGGAAAAACATATACTTTATCATTAAGCTTCATTGCTTTAGCTTTAAAAGGAAATTCTTTTAGTTATAAAAATTATTATCGAAGAATCTTAGCAATCACTTTCACTAATAAGGCAGCTGCTGAAATGAAAGAGAGAGTATTAAAGTATCTTAATGTATTGTCTTCAAAAAGAGATATTGATGGTATATTGAACTGGTTATTAGAAAATACTCAATTAGATAAAGATGAGATTTTTAATAGATCTAAGGATATACATCTACATATTTTACATAATTATTCAGATTTAGCTATTTCTACTATTGATAAATTTACTTATAAAATTGTAAGAACTTTTGCACTGGATTTAGGATTATCTCAAAATTTTGAATTGGAGATGGATAATAGAAAAATCATTCAACCAGTTGTTGCTCTTTTATTAAATAAAATCTCGCATAGTGGAGGAGATTTATCAAGTACTCTAGTGAATTTTGCATTACAAAAAGTGGAAGACGGAAAAAGTGGCAATATTGAAAATGATTTAGAAGAGTTTTCAGAGCAGCTATTCAAAGAAAACGCTCAAAATTTTATTACCTATAACAAAAGTAAATTATCTTCATATAAAAAAATCAGAGAAAGATTATATTCCGAAAAAAATAATTTATCTGCTAAAATCAAAGAGTTATCAAACGATGTTTCTGTTTTCTTTGATAAGCATAATTTGACCAAAGATTGTTTTAAGTCAGGTATTTTTTATAATCATTTTATTTTAAAGCTTGTTGATAGAGATGATTCAAAATGGCGACCTACTGCCACATTATTGCAAAATATTTCAAATGACATTTGGTATGCAAAAAGTACTAGACAAGAACATAAAGATTTAGTAGATAGTACAAAACATCATTTAATTAATTTTTTTGATATATTAATGGATTTATTAACTCACTATTATTCTGTTAAGGCTGTATTAAAAAATATATACTCTACAGCACTTTTAAGTGAGTTGACCAATGAAATGATAAGTTTTAAAAAAGAAAATAATATTGAGCATATTTCTGAGTTCAATAAAAAAATACATCAAATTGTTACACAACAACCATCTTCTTTTATTTACGAAAGAATAGGGGAGAGATATAATCATTACTTAATTGATGAGTTTCAAGATACATCCTTGTTACAATGGCAAAATATTTTGCCATTGGTTACTGATTCTTTAGATATTGGTAAAACAATGCTAGTTGGTGATGGAAAACAATCTATTTATAGATGGAGAGGAGGTGAAGTACAACAATTTTCCAAATTGCCTGAAATTTACAAAGGAGAGAATTTAAAATATATTAATGATTGGCAGAAAAAGATAAATCACCACTATGTCTCTTTAAACTTAATTGAAAACTATAGAAGTAGAAAAAATATAATAGAATTTAATAATATATTTTTTAAAAATGTTAGGGATATTTTATCAGAGGATTTTAGAAGTATTTATGATTATGTAGAACAAAAAACATCAAAGGCTAAAGAAGGTGGATATGTTCATTTAGAGCTTTTTGGTGATAAAGAAAATGATTTTAAAGAGTTAATCTTAGATAAGATGGTTGATGAAATTCAACAACTCATCACATTACATAATTATAATTTTAAAAATATAACCATTTTATGTAATAGTAGAAAAAGTGTCAGTCTTGTAGCGGAACATTTCTCTAAAAGCGGAATACCTGTTATCAGTAATGAGGGATTGTTACTTGGAAATTCAGAAGAGATTAAAACATTAATTGCAATTTTACAATATCTTCAAGAAAAACAAAATACTATTGCTAAAGTAGTGATAGCTGAATATTTATTTTATAATAATTCAACAACTTCTAAATTAAATGATGTGCATCAGCAAATAAAGTCTAACAAAGGATTTTTAGATTTTTTAAATCAATTTAATATTTATTTAAATCCAAATAAAATTTTACAGTTTACCTTATATGAAATAGTCGAACACGTTTTAACTGCTTTTAAATTCAAGAAAGATATTTATATTGATTTCTTTTTAGATGCGGTATTATCTTTTTCAGAAAAAAATGGTAGTTGTATCACAAGTTTTTTGTCTTGGTGGGAAGACAGAGTAGAAAAAGAATCTATAGTCCTTCCTGAAGATAATAATGCAGTAGAGGTTATGACTATACACAAATCTAAAGGACTAACTTTTGATATAGTTATGATTCCTTTTAATTGGGAAGACAGAAAAAAAACAAATGAAATATGGGTAAATACATCAAATTATTTTGATTCTCAATTACAAACTGCTTTAATCAATAGCAGCAATCAGTTAGAACTTTCGTACTTTAAAGAAAATCATCAATTAGAAAAAGAAAAAAGTTTACTCGACGCATTAAACAAGCTATATGTTGCTATGACTAGGCCTAAAGAAAGACTGTATGTTTTTTCAAAGTATTTCCCAAAAAATTTAAAGCAATATGAAAAAAAGGAAAATTTAAATTCTTTCTTATATAAATTTAGTGATAAACTTCCTGTTATAATAGGTGATTCTCACATGAAATATCAAAGTATTAAAAATTTTAAAAATAAGTTTACAATAAGTGATAGAAAAAATTTAAAATGGAGAGATATAATATCTGTAAAACATTCTTCTAATGATATTTGGGATTTAGAAGATATAAAAAAGAAAAAAGATTGGGGTAAGTTACTGCATTTAACTTTGTCTAAAATAAACTATCTAGAAGACAAAGAATTAGCTTTAAAAAACTTGTATGATTTGGGTTATATAACAAAAGAAGATCAAAAGAAACTAGAAGATACTATTGATAGTATCCTCTCTCATGAAAAAATACATACTTATTTTACCAAAGAATGGGAAATTAAAAATGAGCAAGAAATTTTATTGGAAAATGGAGAGACATATATTCCTGATAGAATAGCTTTTTCAAAAACTTTTGATAAGTTAGTTGTAATTGATTATAAATCTGGAAGCTATTCTATAGATGATGAAAAACAGGTAGTTGATTATGCAAAAACTTTAAGCTTAATGGGTTATAAAAACATAGAGAAAATGTTGATTTATACTTTTGAAAATATTAATATCGTTAATTTATGACCCCTTTTTTAGATAAAATAGCTGCAAGACTAATAGATAAATTCTCTAATGATATGAGTGGTGTTGCAGTAGTTTTACCCTCTAAAAGATCAAAGGTTTTTTTAAAGCATTATATTTCAAAAAAAATTAATCGACCTATTTTTTTACCAGATTTATTTTCAATTGAGGAGTTTGTTGAAAAGATATCCAAATTAGAAGTTTTAGATAATATTTCATTACAATTTAGATTGTACAAAACTTATTTAAAAAATCCTCCTAAAAAGATTGATTCATTTGATGAATTTTTAAAATGGAGTAGTACTCTATTATATGATTTTAATGAAATCGATAAAAGTTTAGTAGACGCCTCATCAATATATACTAATTTATCAGATATAAAGAAGTTGGAAAGCTGGAGTGTAGATAATTGGAGTTTTTCTAACTCTGATTTAACTGTTATGCAAAACGATTATATTAATTTTTATGAAGGTATTTTAAATTGGTATAATGATTTTAGTTCTTCTTTATTATCTGAAAATTTAGCTTATCAAGGATTAGCATATAAACAGGCTGCTAATAGTATTCAATCAATGGATAAAGAATGGTCTAGGATTTGGTTTGTTGGATTAAATGCTTTAACTAAATCTGAACAGGTGATATTAGATTTTTTGAAAAACAAAAATATTGCACGAGTTTTTTGGGATGCAGATAAGTATTATTATGAAAATGAGATGCATGAAGCAGGTAGTTTTCTAAGAGAACAAAGAAGCAAATGGTCAGAGATAGATTTTGATGGAGTAGGCAACTATTTTAAATCAAAAAAAAATAGCTTTAACATCATTTCTTGTCCAAGGAATATCAGTCAAGCAAAGGTTGCTTCAGAAATTTTATCTTCTTTAGAAGAAATAGATGTTAATGAAAGCAATACGGCTTTAGTATTATCAGATGAATCTCTTTTGTATCCTGTATTACATAATTTACCATCATCGATACCAATGATTAACGTTACTATGGGGACTCCTTTGAAAGGGTCATCATTATTTTCTTTCTTTGAAGTAATGTTCGATATACATTTAAATGCTTTAAAATATAAAAATGATAGGTTTCATATTAAGGATATTAGTAGATTAATACAACATGCTTATTTTAATTTTCTTGTCCCTTCTGAAGCTATAGAATCTTTTAATAATTATATAAATGAGAGAAATATTGTTTTTGTAAATAAGATAGATATTGAAAATGTTTTTAATAACCAATTAGTAAATGATATTTTTCAAAATGTTCAAAACCCAAAAAACTTTGTTTTATTATTAATAAATGTTATTGAAGAAATAAGACCACATGTATTAAATAAAAAAGCATCTGTAGAATCAGAAATTTTTGCTACTTTTTATAGAAGCCTCAACATAGTAAATAATTTGTTAGATCAAAGTCAGTTTGATTTTGAGTTAAAAACTTTATATGTAATTATGCAACAATTAGTTGCAAAAGAAAGTATACCTTTTAAGGGAGAACCTCTTAAAGGTTTACAGATTATGGGTATTCTTGAAAGTAGAACACTAGATTTTGATAATGTTATTATGCTAAGTGTAAATGAAGGTAAATTACCCCAGGGTAAATCAGTAAACTCTTTTATTCCGTATGAATTAAAAAAATATTTTAAATTGCCTACATATTCTGAAAGAGATGCTGTTTTTGCATATCATTTTTATAGGTTGTTGCAACGTGCCAAGAATATAAGTTTAATCTATAATTCTGAAACAGATGACTTTGTTAATGGAGAAAAGAGCAGATTTATTACTCAGCTTCTTGCTGAATATGATGGAACAATCAATGAATACGTTTATGATGGATTTTTAGATAATAAAAGAGAAACATATAATCATATAATTAAAAATCAAGGATTAGAAGAACGTATAAAATTATGGGCAAAAAAGGGTGTGTCTCCTTCTGCTTTAAACTTATACAATAACTGTAGTTTGCATTTTTACTATCATTATTTAGCTGATATTAAAATCAATGATGAGTTAACAGAACATTCTGATGAAAGAACAATTGGTAATGCTATACATATTACACTTGATAGTGTTTATCCTATAGGTAAGCTCAATAGAGAATTTATAAAGAATAATAAAAAAAACATACTTAATAATTTAATTCAAAATTTTGAAAAACTTGTTCCTGAAGGTTCAGTAATTGCAGGTAAAAATTATTTAAATTTAGAAATTGCTAAAAAATTAATTAATAACTTTTTAAAATTTGAAGAACAACAATTGAAGAAAGCTTTAAGTAATAATAAAGATGTGACAATATTGGCTAAAGAAGATACTTTGGATTTTAAAATAGAATGTGATGGAATTGATTTTAATTTAATTGGAACTATTGATAGAATTGATCTTGTAGGAGATGAAATTAGGATTATAGATTATAAAACAGGTAAAGTAGAACCTAGTGATCTTATTTTTTATGAATACGAGGAACTTATAAATGGTAGTAAGCCAAAGGCATTACAATTAATGATGTATGCGTATTTATATTTTAAAAATACAGATTATAGCCATAATAAAAATATTAAAGTTGCAAATATTTCTTTTAAAAATACACAGACAGAATTAATATATTTATCTAAAGCTGAGTCTAGAAAAAAATCTTCTCCAATAATAATTAACGAAGATGTTATAAGTATTTTTGAGAAGATAATAATTAAAATTCTTTTAAGAATTATTAGAGAAGATTTTGTAAAATCTGATGACTATAAATTTAGTAAATGGTGAAATTATTTAGATAATATCAAAATATGAAATTTAAATAAATACAATATGAATAGATTAGTTTTGGTATGTGTTATATTTTGTTATTGCATTAACATGTCAGCTCAAGTAAGTGTTTTTGAATTTAGTGAATCATCTTATAAAGTAACAGAAAAAAAAGAGAATTCTATTGGTTTAATTTTTAATAATGAGGTGTTAATTGATAAAATAAACCAAAGTAATATTTGTGAAATCAATTTACCTCTTCTCAATAAACAATTTATTTCAGTTAATCTAGTTGAGTTTTCTATTCTTGGTCCTCACCATCAGTTGATAATTTCTAGTAAAGATGGAAATAAGGTTATTCCTTATGAACAAGGTTTTAAATCCTATCAAATTTTGTTAGATAATTTATCTATTGGAACCCTCTTACTCTTTGATGATTCTATAATTGTTACTTATACTTTTAACAAAAAACAATTTGAAATTAATAATGTAGAAAATGAATTTATTTTATTTGATGTCAATGATTTTTTACATTCAAAAAGTTTTTCATGTCAAGTTGAAGATAAGAAGATAAAAATTTATAATAATAATGAGCAAATAAAATCATCATTATCGAATCCAAAATGTATAGAATTAGCAGTTGAAGTTGATAATTACACAAGAAATACTTTTAACTCCACTACATCAACTACAAATTGGGCGCTTGCTATTATTGCTGGTGTTAGTCAGGTTTACGATAGTGATGTAAATCTTAATATATCTGTTACAACAACGATTATTTGGGAAACTACAGACCCGTATGCTTCATATATAAATGATGCTAGTAATATGTTATCTGCTTTAAGAAATCATTGGATTTCAAATAATGGATCAATTAGTAGAGATTTGGTTCATTTAATGACAAAAAGAAGCAATACAGGTACAGGAGGTATAGCATATTTAGATGGGATATGTAATAATAGTTGGGGGTATGCATTTAGTTCAGATTTAAATAACACTACAAGTTTTAATTTTCCAAACCCATCATATAGTTGGAATTTAATGGTATGTACTCACGAAATAGGACATAATATAGGTTCAGAACATACACACTGGTGTGGATGGCCAGGAGGTCCAATAGATAATTGTGTTGATGTTGAAGGAATTTGTACAAATAACCCAACTCCGCAGTATGGAACAATTATGAGTTATTGTCATATTGGTGGATATGGAATAAATATTGATTTTCATCCCATCGTAATTAATAATGCTTTAAATCCTGGAATTAATTCGGCAAGTTGTTTAACTACATGTGATTTCTATGGGTGTACTGATGCTAGTGCTTCTAATTTTGATCCAAATGCAACCATTGATGATGGAAGTTGCTTATATATTCCCTTAATAACAGCTATAACTTCAAATGTTTCTTGTAGTAACGGTTCTGATGGTAGTATTAATTTATCAGTATCAGGAGGAACTCCTCCATATTCATATCTTTGGAATAATGGTGCTACTACTCAAAATCTTTATAATATTTCTAGTGGTTATTATAGTGTTACTGTAACTGATGCTTTAGGACAAGTAGAGAATAGTGTGTTTTATATAAGTCAGCCTACTCCAATTATCGTATCTTTTTTAGTTGATTCCACTACTAGCTCGGGATATAATGATGGAAGTGTTTCTGTTATTGCTTCTGGAGGAGTTTCTCCATATTCTTTTTTTTGGTCTGGCCCGAATGGATATACGGCTTCAACTCAAAATATTACAAATATTATTGCAGGAACTTATAATCTATATGTCACAGATGATAATGGTTGTATACAATTTTTTTCTATTATTGTTCCAGAAGGACAAATTTCTTCACTATCAGTAATTGATAATATTTCAAATATAAGTTGTTTTGGTGAGATTGACGGATCAATTGATATAACTGTTAATGGCGGATTGCCTCCATATTATTTTAATTGGAGTAATGGATCATCTAGTGAGGATATATTCAATCTTAGTGCTGGTTCTTATACTGTAATTGTTAGTGATAATTTTAGTCAATCTATTACAGTTACATATTCTATCATAGAGCCTGATTTATTAGATGCATTATTTGTAGTAAATAATGTGTCTTCACTAGGAGGTAATGATGGTTCTATCGACTTAACACCTTTAGGAGGTACACCTCCATATAGTTTTTATTGGACTACAACCCCTACACAAAATACTGAGGATATATCAAATCTTTCAGCTGGTACATATAGCGTATATATTGTTGATGCTAATAATTGTTTTATTGGCCTTGATATTGATGTTATTGAAGAAATAGTTCAAAATTGTAATATAGATTATCCATCAAATTTATTTAGTTCAGATGTTATTCATGATAGGGCAAGAATTCATTGGGATAACATGAATTCTACCAGCTGTGTTGTTGATCAGTATAGAATAAATTACAGACCTGTTGGTTCATCTTACTGGTTGCAAAAAACAATGGGGGGACCAATTGGAAGTTGTAATTCAGGAAATCAAAAAACAGACAGGATGTTATATGACTTAATACCAAGTACTCAATATGAGGTTAGGATGAAAGCTTGGTATTGTAGCAGTGGAAGTAGTTCATGGTCACCTTTGTATTATTTTATAACTGCTGATTCTTGTCCTTTGATTGAAAATTTTGTTGCAACACCAATTTCCAATACTAAAGTAAGATTCGATTGGACATTAAATGGCCAATATGAATTTCTTAGAATTAAGTTAAGAGAAAATTATGTTGGAGCACCTTGGTTTAATGCAGGTGGTTTTGGAGTTAATTATCCTATAATTACTAAGAACAAAAATGGTTTAATACCAGGTCAATCTTATAGAGGTCAGGCACGTACGTGGTGCGACCCAAACGGTGGAGCTTATCGTTCTTTTTCTTGGACAAATCTTGTTTTTTGGACTATGCCTTCTTTAGCAAGAGTTGATGGGGATGAGTCAAAAAAAATAATAGCTATAACAGATTTATTAGGTAAAAAAATAAATTCAAATAAAATATATAAATATGATGTTATATTATATATTTATGATGACGGTTCGGTTGAGAAAAGAATTGTTACACCATAAATATATATAATTAGATTAGTAGTTTTAAATAAATTTTTAAACTAAATTTGTAAAAATAAATATTATAATATGAGATTATTAAAATTATCAGTGCTTATTTCTTGTTTTGTTGTTTCAACTTTTGCTAAAGAAATAAAGCTCACAGAAAATGAAAATAAATTTTCTATTACATCTAATACTTTGACAGGTTTTGATTTTGTAAATCAATTATCTGAATTACAGATAAATAAAATCAAAAAAAATGATATTCAGTTTATTAAGTTTAACATTGATGGATATGGAGAAAACGCAAAATATGGTAACGCTTCTATTCCAGTTCTTGAAAAGTTAATTCATATTCCTTTCGGTGCATCTGTAAATGTTAATATAATTCAAAAGGAGGAAAAAGTATATTCATTAGGTGAGTATAATATCAATGACTTAATTTTCCCGTCACAACCATCTTTATCTAAAGGTGAAAATGCTGAAAACGCTATGTTTTATTTTGACAAAGAGTATTATAATTTTAATGGTTTTCATAATACAGATTTAGTTTCTGTTGAAATACTTGGACAAATGAGAGGGCAGCAGTTAGGAAGGCTTACTTTATCACCTATAAGCTATAATCCAATAACAAATGAAATTTCTGTTATTACTAAATTAGAAGTTAGTATTGATTTTAATAATGTTGATTTGGATGTTTTAAATAAAAAAAGAAATCGTTTTTACTCTTATGAGTTTGAGCATCTTTTTAAGCAATGTATTAATTATATACCTACCCAAATAGGTAAAGATGTTATTACTTCTTATCCCACAAAATATGTAATAATTTCTGATCCAAATTTTCAATCTGCATTACAGCCTCTAATCGATTGGAAAACAAGAAAAGGTTATAAGGTGATTGAAGGTTATACTAATGACCCGAATGTTGGTAATACTACTTCTTCAATTTATTCTTATTTAAAAGATTTATATGATAATCCTATTGACGGTATTTCTCCAACATATCTTTTAATTGTTGGAGATGATGCACAAGTTCCTTCTTTTGATGGAACCACTGGAAATCATCTTTCTGATATGTATTATTGCGAATTTGATGGAGGAGGAGATTTTTATCCTGAAATGTATTTCGGTCGATTTTCTGCAACTAATTCTGGAGAGGTTGAGGCTCAGGTGAATAAAACATTAACACATGAAAGATATTTATTTTCAGACCCATCATTTTTAGACGATATGGTTTTAGTAGCAGGTGTTGATGCGAGTATGGCACCAACTTATGGAAATGGTCAAATAAATTATGCAACTGATCATTATTTCAATATTTCAAATGGTTTAACTACTCACACATATCTTTATGGTTCTGGTTCTCCAATTACTTCTGATCAGTCTGCAGCTTCTGCAGCTATTATTTCAGATATTAGTGATGGTGTTAGTTTTGCTAATTATACAGCCCATTGTGGAAGTTCTGGTTGGTCAGATCCTTCTTTCGAGGTTTCAGATATTTCTAGCTTACAAAATTATGACAAATTTGGAGTGTTAATCGGTAATTGTTGTCAATCAAATAAATTTGATGTTGCAGAGTGTTTCGGTGAAGGTATTTTAAGAGCAAGTAATAAAGGTGCGGTTGCATATATTGGTGGGTCAAATAATACTTATTGGGACGAAGATTATTGGTGGGCAGTAGGTAATGGGACCACTCCACCTCCTACAAATCCTTCATATGCACAGACAGGTTTAGGTATTTATGATTGTTTGATGCATGAAAATGGAGAGCAAGAAAGTGATTGGTTTATAACAACAGGACAAATTTCACATGCAGGAAATTTGGCTGTTACAGAGGCTGGTGGATCTGAACATTATTATTGGGAAATTTACCATGTAATGGGTGACCCATCACTAATGCCATATATTGGAGTTCCAACTCTTTTAATAGCATCTCATTCTTCTGCTACTCCTGTTGGTACTACATCATTTGTGGTAAATACAGAAGAAAATGCTTATGTTGCTATTTCCATGAATGGTATTTTATTGGATGCTAAGCTAGCAGATGCCAGTGGCATAGTTAATTTAACATTTCCTGCTATTTCAAATGTAGGAGTTGCAGATATTGTAATTACTAAGCAATTTAAGCAACCATATGAAGGGACATTACAAATTATTTCTCCTAATGGGCCATATGTTATTTACTCTTCATATACTATAGATGATAATACAGGAAACAGTAATCAAGAGGTAGATTTCGGAGAATTTATAAGTATGGGAATTGATGTTCAAAATGTTGGTTCAATAGATGCTAATCTAGTAAATATTAATATTTCTACAATAGATCCATACATAACTTTAATAAACACTTCAGATGTCATTAATGTAATACCATCTCAACAAACTGTTAGCACCACTAATCCATTTACTTTTCAGGTTTCAAATCAAATACCAGATCAGCATATTGTAGTTTTCAACTTACAAATGACTGATAATTTAGGTAACTCTTGGAACTCCACAAACAATATAACTGTTAATGCTCCATCCCTTGATCATATTTCATTTTATATTGATGATTCTTCACTTGGAAATGGAAATGGTAAATTAGATGCAGGTGAAACGGTTGATCTTCTTGTTGATGTTACAAATATTGGACATGCTGATTTTGATCCTTTATCAATACTTACAGCTAATATGAGTTGTATTACTAATTATGTGAATTTTAATACATCAAATGATAATATTGCAGGTTTAGGGGTTAATGGTCAGCAATCAACAAGTTTTAATGTTAGCATCGATGCAAATACTCCTGTAGGAACTCCAGTTGAATTTTCTTTTGATGTTGGTAATGGTTCTTATTCACATTCAGCAATTTTTAATGAAGTTATAGGTATTATTAATGAAGATTATGAAACAGGAGATTTTACTCAGTATACGTGGGATAATGATGCTGATTTTCCTTGGACCATAGATAATATAAATGTCTATGAAGGTAATAACTCCTCTAAATCTGGATCTATTCCTAATAATACTGTTTCTAATCTTAAAATAAATGTAAATGTAATTGCTCCTGGGGATATTTCATTTTGGAAATTTGTTTCTTCTGAGCAAGATTATGATTTCTTACAATTTTACATAGATGGAAATAAACAAGGAGAATGGTCTGGTATAGACAATTCTTGGAGCTTTGTATCATTTCCTGTTACAGTTGGAACTCATGAATTTGAATGGGAGTATGACAAGGATGGATGGGTGGAGGATGGTGAGGATTGTGCATGGATAGATTATATTGTGTTTCCACCAATTGATTTAGGTCAAAATTCATATATCATTGAAGATAATTTTAGTTTTCAATTATTTCCAAATCCATCACCTGGTATTTTTTATTTAACATATAATGATAATAAAATTCATTCAATCAATATTTATGATTCTAGAGGTCAGTTAATTTATAATAGTGATAAACAAAAAATAAAAACTATTATTGATTTGAAGAAATATTCTTCAGGAACATATACTATTCAAGTTAATCCAGAAAACATTACATATCAAATTATTAAACACTAATGGCGAAAGCGCTAGGTATTGATTATGGTACAAAGCGAACAGGAATAGCAATTTCAGATGCTACTCAACTTATTGCTACTTGTCTAGACACAATAGATACACATAAACTAGACAAATATATTTGCAAGCTTATCAATTCTGAAAACATTGATTGTTTTGTCATTGGTTATCCTGTAGATCTAAAAAATAATAAAACAGATGTAACTGGACATGTAAAAGGGTTTGTTAAACGGCTTAAAAATAAGTATCCCAACAAAAAAATTTATTTGATAGATGAAAGATTTACATCTAAGATGGCACAAAAAGCTATTATTGAAAGTGGTATAAAAAAAAGAAAAAGAAGAGAAAAATCTTTAGTTGATAAAATAAGTGCAACAATTATTTTACAAGATTATTTAAATCTTAACTAATATATTTTTTTAAATATTTACCTGTAAAAGATTGTTTGTTTTTCACCATCTCTTCAGGAGTTCCACTAAAGATTATTTTACCCCCTTCAATACCTCCTCTAGGGCCCATATCAATTATCCAGTCAGCACATTTTATAATATCTAGATTGTGTTCAATACAAATAATTGAATGACCTTTTTCTATCAATGCATTAAAACAAATAAGCAGTTTGTTAATATCATGGAAATGAAGGCCAGTTGTTGGCTCATCAAACATAAATATTGTTTTTACTTTCGTATTCCCTTTACTTAGAAAATAAGCTAACTTGATTCTTTGTGCTTCTCCACCACTAAAAGTACTTGATGACTGCCCTAACTTCACATAACCTAGTCCAACGTCTTGTAAAGGTTGTATTTTCTTTGCAATATTTATTTCATTATGCTCTTTAAAAAAAGTAATTGCTTCATTAATTGAAAGCTCTAGTATATCTGAAATGTTTTTATTATTGAATTTGACATCAAGTATTTCTTTTTTAAAACGTTTGCCATTGCACTCTTCACATGTAATTTGTACATCTGCCATAAATTGCATTTCAATTGTATTTTCTCCTTCACCTTTACACTTTTCACATCTACCTCCATCAATATTGAAAGAAAAGAATCCCGTTTTATATTTTCTGATTTTTGATAATTTTTGGTTTGAATATAATTTTCGTATATCATCATAAATCTTTAAGTAAGTTGATGGATTAGATCTAGATGATTTTCCAATTGGGTTTTGATCAACAAATTCTATTTCTTTAATTTCTTTATTAGTTAAATTAAAATTAGAATATTGTTTTGTTTTTGTTATATTGTTATTTATGTAATTGTCTATTGCTGGCTTTAAAATATATTTAACTAGTGATGATTTTCCAGAACCACTAACTCCGGATATTACAGTTAAACCTCCAATTGGTATATCAATATTTAGGTTTTTAATATTATTTTTATTTATGTTATTAATACTAATATTTTCCTTGAGTATTTTTCTTTTTTTTGGTATAGCTATTTCTAACTCTTTAAATAAATATTTTTTTGTTAGTGATTTTTTATTTTTTTTTATTTTATCTATATTTCCTTGAAAAATAATACTACCTCCATCGATTCCTGCATTTGGTCCAATATCTATTATTTGGTCAGCTTCATGAATTATGTCTTTATCGTGCTCAACAACAATTACCGTATTTCCAATATCTCTTAGGTTTTTTAGTATTTGGATTAGCTTTTCAGTATCTTTGGGGTGTAATCCTATACTTGGTTCATCTAAAATATACATAGACCCCACTAAAGAGCTACTAATGGATTTTGCTATATTTATTCTCTGAGACTCACCTCCTGAAAGTGTGTTAGATTTTCTATTAAGTTTTAGGTATCCTAATCCTATCTTTTGAAGATAATTTAATCTTGCATTAATTTCTAAAATAAGTCTTTCAGTAATTTTTTTTTCTTCAGATGAAAGTTTAACTCCCTTAAAAAATTTAATTGCATTATTTATATCCATGTTGTTTATATCTGCAATACTTTTATCTGCAATTTTGACAAACAAAGCATCTTTTCTAAGACGGGTTCCATGACAACTACTACAAGTTGTTTTACCTCTATATCTTGCAATTAATACTCTGTTTTGTATCTTATATTGTTTTTCTTCTAATTTTTGAAAAAATTGATTTATACCTTTGCATTTATCTCGTCCTTCCCATAATAATTGTTTTGCCTCTTTTGATAATTGATTATATGGCTTGTGAATAGGGAAATCAAATTTTGAAGACTCATAAATAAATCTTTCCTTCCATTTACTTAATTTTTGACCCTTCCAGCAAGCAACGGTATTTTGATAGACAGATAAATTTGAATCTGGTATAACTTTATTTTTATCTATTCCTAAAACAGACCCATATCCTTCACAATCTTTACATGCACCAAATGGATTATTAAATGAAAATAGATTTACTGATGGGGAAGTAAACTTTATATTATCTTCTTCAAATTTATTTGAAAAGTGATACATTGTATTATTTATATAAACTAAACATTGACCATTTCCTTCATGAAAAGCTGTTTCTATTGAATTCGCAATTCTACTATTATCATTCTCTTTATCAATAATTATCTTATCAATAATAACATGATTTTTTTTGTTTTTTAAGATATTTTTATTATCTATTATATCTTCTATTCTGTGTACTTTATTGTCAATAAGTAATCTTGAATATCCTTGTTTTATTAAATCTTTATATACGGTTTTATTTTCAATTTCTTTTGTAAATAATATTAGTATACTAGATTTTTCTTTTTGTTTAAGTATATGATTTATAATATCTTGAATTGTATCCTTTTTAACTTCTTTACCAGAAATAGGTGAAAAAGTTTTGCCAATTCGTGCATACATTAATTTTAAATAATCATAAATTTCGGTTGAAGTACTAACTGTTGACCTTGGATTATTAGTTTTTGTTTTTTGCTCAATTGCAATTGCTGGGCATATACCTTTGATTTCATCAATATCAGGTTTTTTTAATTTACCTAAAAATTGTCTAGCATATGCGGATAAGCTTTCTATATATCTTCTTTGTCCTTCTGCAAATAATGTGCTGAAAGCTAATGATGATTTCCCACTACCAGAAACACCACAAATTACTATGAGCTTATTTTTAGGTATTTTTAGAGATATGTTTTTTAGGTTGTGTACTTTTGCACCTTCGATTTCAATATAGTCATCATTTTTTTTCATTATTAATTTTGAAATTTTACAAAATTAACTAAAGCATTTGATTATATTCTTTATACTATTATTTTTTTTGTATATTTGTAGCATATTAAGTTTTTTTATTAATAACAATATACTGCCTATCGATTAACATTTACTTAAATTTTTTATTAACTAAAAACTAAGTATATGTTGACTCAAATAACATCAGATAAAGATTTAGTAACTAATTATTTAAAAGGAGATAATAGTTCTTTTGAATTTTTATTAAATCGTCATAAGAATAAAGTTTTCTCTTATATCATTTCAAAAGTTAAAAATAGAGATCTTGCAGAAGATATTTTTCAAGATACTTTTGTTAAAGTTATCAACTCTTTGCAAAAGGGTAGGTATAACGAGGAAGGAAAATTTTTGCCTTGGATGATGAGAATTGCACATAATTTAATTATAGATTATTTTAGAAGATCAAACAAAATGAAAAATATTCGTTCAACAGATGATTTTAATATTTTTGATATATTAAATGATGGTGCAAGATCGCAGGAAGAAGATATGATTCGTAAAAGAATTCATGTAGACCTTAAGTTATTAATTGATCTATTACCATTAGAACAAAAGGATGTAATTAAACTACGATATTTTGAAGATAAATCATTTAAAGAAATTGCCTCATTAACTAATGTTAGTATTAATACGGCATTAGGAAGGATGAGGTATGCTTTGATAAATTTAAGAAGTTTATCCCAAGAACGTAAAGTAGATTTGTCATATAAATAATTATCAACTTATATTATAATATTTATTTTTCGCTTTCGTTTTATAATTAAACAATTTAAATAATATTTATGCGAAAAAATTTTACTTTATCTATAAAAAACAATTTATTAAACAAACAAACGAACAAAAAAGAACAATTAATAAATAAAAATTATGAAGAATTCAAACCCAGTTCTGAATCTATTCAGTTTATTATTTCTTATGCTAAATCTACAAAGTGTCTAAAGTCTAATACTTGTGGTAATTTTTTAATATCACTTAATTAATTATTATTATTATATATAAAATCTCTTTATCTTTGATTAATGAAGAAATCAGATAAAGTAAATTTTATTATTGATACTCTACAAAGTTTATATCCAGACCCTCCTATACCACTTAACCATAAAGATCCCTATACATTATTAATTTCTGTATTACTTTCCGCACAATGTACAGATGAAAGAGTAAATAAAATTACTCCAACTTTGTTTGAAAGAGCAGATACACCAATTAAAATGATACAATTATCAATTTCTCAAATTGAGGACATTATAAGACCCTGTGGTTTAGCTCCAATGAAAAGTAAAGGTATTTATGGTTTGTCAAAAATTTTAGTGGAAAAATATGATGGAATTGTTCCATCAAGTTTGAATGCATTAGAGTCATTTCCTGCTGTTGGCCATAAGACAGCCAGTGTTGTAATGTCTCAAGCATTTGGTATACCAAGTTTCCCAGTTGACACTCATATTCATAGGTTAATGTATAGATGGGCCCTTTCAAATGGTAAGAATGTACAAACAACAGAGAGAGATGCAAAAAGATTGTTTCCTAGAATCTTATGGAATAAATTACATTTACAGATTATATATTATGCAAGAGAATTTTCACCAGCAAAGGGATGGCAAATTCATAAAGATATTATTACCAAGAAAGTAGGCAGAAAAAGTCTTTTGAAATAAGAAACAATATATTTGTTAATAATTCTCTTTTTATTTTACTTCTTTTTGAAAAAGAATTACTGAATTTTGTATAAAATATATATTATGAGTGAAAAAGAAAAAAATGAAAAATTAAAAGTATTAGAGTTAACTATTGGTAAATTAGAAAAATCTTACGGTAAAGGAATTTTAATGAAATTAGGTGATAAGGTTGATGATGATGTTTTATCTATTCCTACGGGTTCTGTGAGTTTAGATTTAGCTTTAGGAGTAGGAGGTTATCCAAGAGGAAGAGTGATTGAAATATTTGGACCGGAATCATCTGGAAAAACAACATTAACGATACATGCTATTGCTGAAGTTCAAAAACAAGGTGGGGTTGCTGCATTTATTGATGCTGAGCATGCCTTTGATTCATCCTATGCTTCTGCATTAGGTGTAGATTTAGATAATTTATATATATCGCAACCTGATAATGGAGAACAGGCTTTAGAAATCGCAGATCATCTTATCAGTTCTGGAGCTCTTGATTTAGTTATTATAGACTCTGTTGCTGCTTTGACTCCAAAGTCAGAAATTGAAGGAGAAATGGGAGATAGTAAAATGGGTTTGCATGCTAGATTAATGTCACAAGCTTTACGAAAATTAACTGCAACAATTCACAAAACAAATTGTACAGTTATTTTTATAAATCAAATAAGGATGAAAATTGGTGTAATGTTTGGTAATCCAGAAACAACAACAGGAGGTAATGCTTTGAAATTTTATTCATCAGTTCGATTAGATATAAGACGAATAGGTGCTATTAAAAATGGTGATGAAGTGATAGGAAATAGAACAAGGGTGAAGGTTGTAAAAAATAAAGTTGCTCCTCCTTTTAGAAAGGTTGAGTTTGATATTATGTTTGGTAAAGGGATTTCAAGATCAGGAGAAATATTAGATATAGCAACTGAATTAGGAGTTATTCAAAAATCTGGCTCGTGGTTTTCATACAATGATACAAAATTAGGACAGGGGAGAGATGCTGTTAAGAATATGATTTCAGATAATCCAGAGTTGTCAGAAGAAATTGAATTAAAAATCAAAGAAGGAGGCATTACAGAATAAGATGATTTATAAGTTCTTATTTATTTTGTTTATTTTGTTTTCAAGTTGTAGTAAAAAAAAATATAATTATTCTAACAGTTCCGATACTAATCAGATTAATCTATTTACTTCAAATTTAGTTAATTCTAAACAAAATAACACATTAGATTTTTTATCATTTTGTTTTTTTTCTGATAATATTTCAGTTGATTCTTTATATAATGTAATTGATTATCTCTATTCAATTAATGATTTAGAAGCATCTGTTTCATATGCAGAAAAAATCATAAAAATAGAACCAAATGAATCTGCCCACTACTTAAATCTTGCTGAAATTTATTTTGAGCTTTCTAAAAAACCAAATGCTAATCCTACTTTTCCATCTTTAGTTAAACAAAATCTTGAAAGGTCTATTAATCTAGAAAAGGAAAATTTTACTGCGCTTGCTTTAATGGGAGAATTACTTTTGGCATCAGGAAACTATAAAGAATCTATTAAGTTTTTTACTAAATCACTCAAAATTAATTATAATCAAGAAAAGATACATCTTTTACTAGGTTATTCATTTAAACAATTAAATGAATATACAAAAGCAATTGATTGTTTTAGAAATTCATTGTTAATTAATCCAACTTTTTTTGAAGCGAATATGCAATTAGGTCAAATTTATCATTTGCTAAAAGATAAAAATGCTATACTATATTATGATAATGCTATTAGTTTAGAACCGCAAAATGAATTTGTTTTATATAATAAGGCTTTATTTTTTCAGGATATGCAAGACTGGAATAAAGCGCTTGCTGCATATGCACAATTACATGAAATCAATAAATTTCATTCAGATGGTCATTATAACTTAGGATTTATCCACATGGAACTTGAGTTATATAATATTGCAGCGAATAATTTTTCAGATGCTATATATTCCAACTCTTCTTTTTATCAAGCATATTATGCGAGAGGTATTTGTTTTGAAACTTTAGGAAAAATTAATCAAGCAGAATCTGACTATAAAAGAGCTATTGAATTAAATCCTAGCTATAATTATGCTATCGATGCATTAAAGCTTTTACAACAAAACAATGAAAAATACAATTAATATTAATACTTTTTAATAAATTGATAAGAAAAATACTATTTTATTCTATCAACAATAGCTTTAAATGTATTTGGATGATTCATAGCTAAATCTGCTAAAACTTTTCTATTAAGTTGAATTTCGTTAGATTTTATTTTACCCATAAATTGAGAATATGACATTCCATAAAGTCTAGCGCCAGCATTAATTCTTTGAATCCAAAGAGCTCTAAAGTTTCTTTTTTTATTTTTTCTATCTCTGTATGCGTATTGCAAACCTTTTTCAACAGCATTTTTAGCTACTGTATGAACATTTTTTCTTCTTCCAAAATATCCTTTAGCTGCTTTTAATATTTTTTTTCTTCTTGCTTTAGAAGCTACAGAGTTTACTGATCTTGGCATTTTATTTTTTTTTTTTTGCTAAATAGTGACTTTAAAGTACTTAAAACTATATAGCTGGTTAATAACCTAATTAAATTATATACCTAACTGAAGTTTAACATTTTTAGTATCAGATTTTGATACATAAGCTGTTTTGGTTAAGTTATGTTTTTGTTTTGTTTCTTTTTTTGTCAAAATATGTGACTTAAAAGCTTGTTTTCGCTTTAATTTTCCTGAGCCTGTTAATTTAAATCTTTTTTTGGCTCCAGCTTTAGTTTTCATTTTTGGCATTTTCTTATTTTTTTTTGTTTTTTGGTGCAATTATCATTATCATCTTCTTTCCATCTAATTTAGGCATTTCTTCAACAATTCCTACATCTTCTAATGCCTGAGCTAGTTTAAGTAGTAAAATTTGTCCTTGTTCTTTAAAAACAATTGTTCTTCCTCTAAAAAAAACAAAAGCTCTTACTTTTGCTCCGTCAGCAAGGAAGCTTTTTGCATGTTTCAGTTTGAAATCAAAATCATGATCTCCTGTGTTAGGACCAAATCTTAGTTCTTTGATGACAATTTTTTGACTTTTATTTTGTATGTTTTTTAATTTCTTTTTTTGGTCATAAATAAATTTTTTATAATCTATTATTTTACAAACAGGAGGATCAGCATTTGGAGATATTTCTACCAAATCAAGACTCAAATTTTGAGCAGTTTTAATTGCATCATCAATTGAACATATTTTTGAATCTATATTCTCACCAACTATTCTAACAAATGATGCAGTAATTTCTCGATTTGTCTTATGTAATTTTTTCTTAATTACTCTTCCTCTAAATTGTCTCTTTTGTGCGATTTTTTTTTTTTTTAATTATTAAATTTTATTAAACTTTTTATTTCTTCTTGAATTAAATCCTTAAATTCATTTATTTTCATACTACCTAAATCTATGCCTCCATGTTTACGAACTGTAATTATATTCTCTTTAACTTCTTTTTCTCCCACTATTATTATATAAGGTAACTTTGAAACTTCTGCATCTCTTATTTTTCTTCCTGTTGTTTCCGCCCTATAATCTATGGGGCCGCAAATATCGTATTTTTTTAGAAATCTAGATACTTTTTCTGCATAATCATGAAACTTTTCACTTATTGGAAGGATTATATATTGTTCTGGAGCAAGCCATAGTGGGAAATTACCACTACAATGTTCTATAAGAACAGCTACAAATCTTTCCATAGATCCAAATGGAGCTCGGTGAATCATTACTGGTCTATATTTTTTATTATCAGAACCAACATATTCAAGATTAAAACGTTCGGGCAAGTTGTAATCGACTTGTATAGTCCCAAGTTGCCATTCTCTTCCGATAGCGTCTTTTACCATGAAGTCAAGTTTAGGTCCATAAAATGCAGCTTCACCGTATTCAATGACAGTATCTAATTTTTTTTCATTTGCAGCTTCAATTATAGCTTCTTCAGCTTTTTTCCAATTCTCATCTGAACCAATATATTTTTCTTTCTTTTCTTTGTCACGTAATGAAATTTGAGTTTTGAATTTTGTAAAACCTAAAGCATTAAAAATAAAAAGTACTAAATCAATAACATTTATAAATTCTTCTTTTAATTGATCTGGACGAGCAAAAATATGTGCATCATCTTGTGTGAATCCTCTAACTCTAGTTAATCCATGAAGTTCTCCTGATTGTTCATAACGATATACGGTCCCAAATTCGGCTATCCTTACTGGAAGATCTTTATATGAATACTGTTTTTGTGCAAAAATTTCACAATGATGAGGGCAATTCATTGGCTTTAAGAAAAATTCTTCACCTTCATTTGGTGTTTTTATAGGTTGAAAAGAATCCTCTCCATATTTATCATAGTGTCCCGATTGAATATATAATTGTTTATTTCCTATATGTGGTGTGATTACAGGTAAATAACCCGCATCCTCTTGTGCTTCTTTTAAAAATTTTTCTAGTTTTTCTCTAAGTCTAGTGCCTTTTGGTAACCACATGGGTAATCCTTGGCCAACCCTTTGAGAAAACGTAAATAGTTCCATTTCTTTGCCTATCTTTCTATGGTCACGTTTCTTTGCTTCTTGAAGAAGATTTAAATAATTCTTGAGTTCTTTTTGTTTTGGAAAAGATATACCGTATATACGTGTTAGTTGTTTTCTTTTTTCATCTCCCTTCCAATATGCTCCTGCAACATTTAATAATTTTATAGCTTTAATTTTTTCAGAAGATTGAATGTGAGGTCCTTTACATAAATCAATAAAATTTCCTTGAGAATAAAAAGTGATATCACCATCATTTAAATCTTGAATTAATTCTATTTTGTATTCATCACCTTTTGTTTTAAAATAATTAAAAGCTTCTTTTTTTGAAACTTTTTTTCTTTCAAATATTAATTTTTTTGAAGATAATTCTTTCATTTTCTCTTCAATTTTTGTAAAATCTTCTGATGAAAGAGTCTTGCCATTTAAATCAATATCATAATAAAAACCATTTTCGATGGCAGGACCAATACCAAATTTCACTCCAGGATATAAATATTCTAATGCTTCTGCCATTATATGAGCAGTAGAGTGCCAAAAGCATTTTTTACCTTCTTTATCATTCCAAGTATAAAGTTTTAATGAAGAGTCTTGTTGAATAGATCTATTTAAATCCCAAGTTTCTCCGTTAATACTTGCGCATAAAACATTCCTAGCTAATCCTTCAGAAATACTCTTAGCTATTTCTATTGCAGTTGTACCTTTACTAACAGTTTTTGTACTACCATCTGGTAAAGTTATTTTTATCATTAATTTAGTTTAAAGATTGCAAATATAAGAATTGGATCTAATTTTATGTTTGTATAACTCCAGGATTATATTTTTCTTTTATAGGAGAATGATTAGCCGCTTCAATTCCTGTTGAAATAATTTTTCTTGTTTCAAGTGGATCAATGATATTATCTATCCATAATCTGGATGCTGCATAATATGGTGATGTTTGTTTATTATATTTTTCTTTTATATTTTTTAAAATAGACTGTTCTTTTTTAATATCTATCTTTTCTCCTTTTAATTTTAATTTTGTTTTTTCTATTTGAAGTAAGACTTTAGCTGCTTGTTCTCCTCCCATAACTGCTAACTTTGCTGTGGGCCAAGCAAAAATTAATCTTGGGTCATAGGCTTTTCCACACATTGCATAATTACCTGCTCCATATGAATTTCCAATAATAAAAGTAAATTTAGGTACAACAGAATTTGACATGACATTTACCATTTTCGCTCCATCTTTAATAATCCCCTTATGTTCTGATTTAGATCCAACCATAAATCCAGTTACATCCTGAAGAAAAACAATAGGTATTTTCTTTTGGTTACAATTTGCAATAAATCGTGCTGATTTGTCGGCAGAGTCTGAGTAGATAACACCTCCAAATTGTACTTCTCCTTTTTTACTTTTTACCATTTCTCTTTGATTTGCAACAATTCCTACAGACCATCCATCTATTCTTGAATAACCGCAAATAATAGATTTTCCGTAACTTTCTTTGTATTCTTCAAATTCTGAATTATCAACCAAACGATATATAATTTCTTTCATATTGTATGCCTTAGATCTATCATTTGGTATAATTCCATAAATTTCTTTTTCTTTTTTTTGTGGTGGAATGGATTCTATTCTATTAAATCCAGCTTTTTCATAATCTCCGATTTTATCTACTAAAGATTTTATTTTATCTAGAGCATCCTTATCATTTTTTGCTTTATAATCAGTGACACCAGATATTTCACAATGAGTAGTTGCACCACCAAGTAATTCATTATCTATATTTTCTCCTATTGCTGCTTTTACTAAGTAGCTTCCTGCTAAAAAAATACTTGCAGTCTTATTTACTATTATAGACTCATCACTCATAATAGGTAAATATGCGCCGCCTGCTACACAAGACCCCATGATTGCTGATATTTGATTAATTCCCATTGAACTCATTTTAGCATTATTTCTGAAAATTCTTCCAAAGTGTTCTTTGTCAGGAAATATTTCATCTTGCATAGGAAGAAATACACCTGCGCTATCAACAAGATAGATTATTGGTAATCTATTTTCTATAGATATTTCTTGAAATCTTAGATTTTTTTTTGCTGTGATTGGAAACCAAGCTCCAGCTTTAACAGTAGCATCATTTGCAACAACAATACATAGCTTCCCTTTAATATAAATCAACCCACCGACTACCCCTGCTGAGGGACATCCTCCATATTCTTCATACATTTCATGTCCAGCAAAAGAACCAATTTCCAAAAATTTTGAATTAGGGTCTTTTAAATAATTAATTCTTTCTCTAGCTGTAAGTTTTCCTTTTTTATGTTGTTTTGCAATTTTTTCCTTTCCTCCTCCTAATGATAAAATAGTATGTTTTCTTTTCATTTCAGAAATAAGTAATCTTATTTTATCATCATTTTTATTGAAATCTAAATTAGCCATAAACATTTTTTTTTTTCAAAAATAGAAAATAGATATTATAAATTGTATAACATAACTTAACTTATATTTTTGATATTATTCAAAAAAAAATCGATATTAATATTATTAAGATATTTTTTTGTTTCAGGTCCATAATTAAATAAAAGATCAATTATTGAGAGATTTTGTATAAATCCATGTTTTTCAAAAAATACTTGATCGTATTTTTGTTGTATATTATTATCCCATTTTATATATCTTAAGTCCAGAAATTCACCTCTTTTTTTATAAATTTTTGTATTTGTAATATTATTTTCAAAATTCAATAATTTAAGTATAGCTTGTTGAATTTTTTGTGTGAATGAAAATAAATAAGTTTCTTTTTTAATAAAAAAAGGATGTAATTCGTCTTTATAGTATTTGAAAAATGGGGATGAATTATATGCAGTATTTATCGAGTTCCAGTGTTTTTTTTGCCAATTTTCTTCATAGCAAATTCTAATGTTTGTAATTTTTTTTTTATTTGTTTTTTTAATTGGGATACTTAATTTTAATTTTCCATTTGCAGTATATATATTACAATGGTTTCTTATGCTTCTTCTATTAAAATTTTCATTTGCTTCTATAATACATTTATGTTTAATTATAATAGCGTAATATACTGTTGAGCCTAAATATGCAGATGGTAAAATAATTTTATTTAACACTTTTAAAGAGTCTATTCCATCTAATCTTTTTTAAACCTTTTCCTCTTTTGTCCCAGCTCATCCAAACAAATAATGCTTTACCTACTATATGGTCTTCAGGAACAAACCCCCAAACTCTACTGTCCGCAGAATTATGACGATTATCTCCCATCATCCAATAATAGTCCATTTTAAATGTATATGTGTTTGTTTGTTTATTGTTTATATAAATAATATTATTTGAAATTTGCAAATTGTTTTTTTCATATCTTTCAATTATGTCCTTATATAGTGGAAGATTTTTAATAGTTAAATTTATAGTTTCCCCTTTTTTAGGTATAGTTATAGGTCCATAATTATCTTCATTCCAATCATAAGGATTATTATAAAGAAATTTATTTGGATTACTAAGTTGCCAATTATTAGAAAACATTTTTGTTCTAGAACCGTTTATTTGTTTTTTTATTTCTAATATGTAAGGTTGTGTTTCTAAATCTAGAACAACATCAGATGTTGCGTTAAAATTATACTCCATAATATTATCCTTTACATACTGAGGTCCTGTAAAATCAGAATTTTCATTAGGTGTATTAATATTGATATTATAATTAGTATTTATATCATACTTTTCATATAAAAGTTGTTGGTTTAGTCGAGTTTTTGATGTTACTTTATATCTTGCTTGTTTTTTCATTCCTTTTGGTTCATTATGAGGAAGGTTATTTATAAATAGATCTCCATTTTTAATTTCAATAATATCACCAGGTAAACCAACACATCTTTTAACATAATTATCTTTTTTATCAATAGGTCTTCCTTTATTTTCTGCAGGCCAATTAAAAACTACACAATCATTTCTTTCAACTTTATTTAAACCTCTCATTCTGTAAAAAGGAATATTAATAATTTCTGAATAAGATTTTCCTCCAATTAATGGCATTGTGTGGTGAACTAAAGGAAAGGCAATCGGAGTCATTGGTACTCTGGGACCATAACTTAATTTACTAACAAATAAGAAGTCTCCAACTAACATAGACTTTTCCATTGATGATGTTGGTATTGTATAAGCTTCAATCAGAAATGTTCTTAAAATTGTAGCTGCAATGACAGCAAAACCTATAGCGTCAACCCAAGTTCTAAATTCACTTTTTTTTCTTTTTTCTTTTTTTGTTTGCTTTTTTTTCCAAAATTGCCAAGGAATGGTATTCCAAAACAAGATATCACCAACAATTAATGGGGCAAAGTAAAGCCATTCGCCACCAACTAAATAAACAATAAAACTCCATATTATTGTTCCTAAAATAAATAGAGTACTTTTAGATTGATTTTTAAAATAATTTAATATTCTGTGCATCATCTTTTTATAATATTAATTCGTTAATAACATCTGACATTTCAAATATACCTTTTTTATCTTTAATCCATTCAGCAGCCATAATTGCTCCTAATGCAAAACCATCTCTATTTAGTGCTGAATGTTTAAGTTCAATTTCATCAAATTTTGAAGTGTATTTTATTAAATGAGTACCTACATTATCATTAATTCTTTCGCTAAAAATATTGATTTTTTTACTCAATATTGATTCTAATTTTTGTGCAATTGTAATAGCAGTGCCGCTAGGGCTATCTATTTTTTCTTTATGATGAATTTCATGTAAAGAAGTATGAAAGTTTTTTGTTTTCATAATTTCTGCAATTTTTTCATTTATGATATAAAACATATTAACCCCTATGCTAAAATTCGATGCATATAAAAAAGCACCATTGTTTTGTATACATAATTTATTTATTTCTTCTTTTTTATCAAGCCAACCTGTAGTTCCAGCAATAACAGGAATTCCTTGTTTGATAGCATATTTTATGTTATCAAATGCACTATTTGGTGTACTAAATTCTATTGCTACATCAGCTTGATTCATTGATATAGAATTTGGCGGGTTTTTAGAATTGGTGACACATGCGATGTTGTGACCTTTTTTAAGAGCTATTTGAGTAATTTTTTTGCCCATCTTACCATTTCCAAATATTGCAATTTTCATAATACGAAATTACAAATTAAATGATAATAGAATTCCTCCTGTATTGGATTGATGTAAGTATGCAGGTTGTAAAATTAATGATAAGTCTTCATCAATTTCATAACTAAATAGGTGAGCATTAACAGATGCATCAATAATATTTAACAAGTAAACTCCAAGAAAACATAATGTAGATATTTCTCTGTTTCTTTTATGAAAATTTGTTAAAGTTACTAGTTGAGCGTCAGAAAAATCATTATAAATATCATTATCTCCGCCTAATCTTTTAATATATCCATCTCTATAACTTTGAAATTTTTTATTGGATTCAATTATATAGTAGACAGATGAAATTAGTCCGCCATAAATAATTGGAACTTTCCAGAATTTCTTTGTGTAAATTTGTCCAGCTCCCGGAACTATACTAGAGTATATTGCAGCTTTTTTTGGACTTTTGTACAAATTTTCTTGTGATGTAGCTTTAAAAAAAATAAGAATTAATAAAGTAAGTAAAATTGATTTAATATATTTTAAGTTCAAAATTTATTTTTTCAAATTATTAGCTATTCTTAAAAGATCTTCTTCATCTTCAAAATGTATAATTAGTTTACCTTTATATTTTTTATTCAACCTAAGATTTATTTCAGTTTTTAGACTTTTTGAAATATCATGAATTAATTTTTGATGAGAAAAAGATAATTGTGGTATTTCTGTTTTTTTGGATATTCTTTTATAGCTCTTATTATAAAACTCTTTACATATTTGTTCTACTTCTCTAACTGAAAAACCATGAGCAACTATATCATGAAATAAATTAATTTGAGATTCTTTGCATTCTATTGCTAATAAAGGTCTAGCATGACCGTTGCTAATGCTTTTTTCCCTCAAACCTTTTTGTATAATTGGTGGAAGCTTTAATAAACGTAAAAAATTAGCAATTGTGCTTCTGTTTTTTCCTATACGTTCACTACATTGTTCTTGAGTAAGTTTAACTTCATTAATTAATCTTTCATAACTTAATGCAATTTCAATTGGGTTTAAATTCTCTCTTTGTATATTTTCAATTAAAGCCATTTCAAGAGTTTCTTGATCATTAGCAACTCTAATAAAGGCAGGAATATAATTTACTCCAATCAATTTTACAGCTCTTACTCTTCTTTCACCAGAAATTAATTGATAACTGTTATTATTCATTTTTCGAACTGTAATTGGTTGAATAACACCAAAATTTTCTATTGAACTAGCAAGTTCATGTAATTTTTCATGTTCAAATTCTTGTCTTGGTTGAAACGGATTAATAATTATTTCAGATACAGGTATATTCTTAAAATTGCCTAAACCATTTAATTTTTTTGCTTCATTATTGATTTCTATATTTTTTACTTCATCATTATTAGTTCCTAATATTGATGAAAGTCCCCTTCCTAATGCACTTCTATCTTTCTTCATGTCTTGTTATTATACATTCAACTCTAATTTTTGTAGTAGCTCATTTGCTAAATTCATGTAATTAATTGCACCTTTACTTGTGGCATCATGTATTACTATTGTCTCACCAAATGAAGGCGATTCTCCTAAACGAACATTTCTATGTATAATAGTTTTAAATACTAAATCTTGAAAGTGTTTTTTAACATCTTCTACTACTTGATTTGAAAGTCGAAGTCTTGTATCATACATAGTTAATAATAAACCTTCAGTTTCCAGATTTATATTGAATTTTTGTTGAACAACCTTTATTGTATTTAATAATTTTCCTAATCCCTCTAGTGCAAAATATTCACATTGAATAGGAACAATTACGCTATCTGCAGCAGAAAGTGCATTTAATGTTAAAAGTCCTAAAGAAGGTGCACAATCAATAATTACATAATCATATTCTTTTTTTATAAGATTTAATGCACTTTGCATTTGAAACTCTCTTTCATTTATATTAATTAGTTCAAGTTCAGCACCAACCAAATTAATATTTGCAGGAAGTAATTGTAAATTTGGGCTTGTTGTATTTAAAATACAGTCCTTTATTTGTGCTTGACCAATAATACATTCATAAAGTCCTTTATCAATTTGTTTTGGATTATGTCCTACACCAGAAGTTGCGTTTGCTTGAGGGTCAGCATCAACCAGTAAGATTTTTTTTTCTAATATACCAAGGCTAGCAGCTAAATTTATTGCAGTAGTAGTTTTTCCAACTCCTCCTTTTTGATTAGCAATTGCAATTACTTTACCCATATTGTAAATTATTGATTTAGGCTATAAAAGTAATATCTCTTTTAATGTTAATAGTTCTAATTTTATGTAGAATTATTAACAAAAAAGGTGAGTTGTTAAGATTATTTGCTTAAGAATATTATTTTAAATAGAATTATTTAGTCTTTTCCTAAATCTTCAAAGTTCACCTCAGTGAAATCAGTTGTTGCTTCATTATTTGATGCTTTTTCAGATTTTTCTTTTTTACTTGAAATGATTTCTTCACCTTTTTCAGAAATAATAAAGTCACTAACATCACTAAAAGCATTTTTGAAGTTATTAAATTCTTCTTTATAGAGATATATTTTATGTTTTCTATATGAAGGAACTCCTTGGTCATCAAAATCTTTAATGCTTTCAGTGATAGTCATGTAATAATCACCTGCTTTTGTTGATCGTACATCAAAAAAATAAGTTCTTCTGCCAGCACGAATCTTTCTTGAAAAAATTTCTTGCATCTCATTTTTTTCTGCCATTATTTAAATAATTTAGTTTTTGTCAAATATAGCAAAATTTATAGAATGATAAGTTTTGCAAAACATTTCAAGTTAATCATTAATTTTTTTGTTTTGTTGTTTTTCAAGTTTAAAATATGGACCTTTATTTTTAATTAATTCAATATGGGTGCCTTGTTCAATTATTTCCCCATCATCTATATATATGATTTTATCAGCACGTTTTATTGATGCTATTCTATGACTTATTATGATTGTTGTTTTTTTATTGCTTTCCTGACTTAAACTTTTGATTATCTCATTTTCTTTAACTGCATCCACAGAAGATAAGCAGTCATCAAAAATAAATATATCAGGTTGTTTGTAAAAAACACGAGCTATTGATAGTCTTTGTTTTTGTCCACCTGATAATTTAACCCCTCTTTCTCCAATTAATGTTTCAAATCCATTATTAAATTTTTTAATATCTGTATATAATTTAGCTTTTTTTGAAGATTCAATAACTCTATTTTTATTTGTGTTTGTGTTTGAAAAACTAATATTATCTTTTATTGAACCTGAAAATAAATACCCGTCTTGTGGAACATAGCCAATAGAAGAACGTAGATTATTTAAATTTAGTTTTTTTATGTCAATTCCACCTATTTTGATCATTCCTTTTTCAATATCATATAATCTGCAAACTAAATGAGCAATAGTAGATTTTCCACTTCCAGTTTTACCAATTATACCTAATGTTTCACCTTCATTTATAGTAAAGGTTATATTTTTAAGTGCTTGAATATTGGTGTTTTCGTATTTGAAAAACACATTTTTAAATAAAATTTCACCATTTACTTTTTTTGAATACAAACTATAGTTTTTTATTTTCTCATCAACTTGTAAAAAATTATTAATTCTTTCTTGTGAAGCAGCGGCTCGTTGAATAATTGAAGTAACCCATCCTATGGATGCAACTGGCCATGCAAGCATATTTACGTAAATTATAAATTCTGCAATATTTCCAGTTGATATATTATTTTTATAACTTTCAATACCTCCTACATATATAATTAGCACAGTGCTTATTCCAATCATTGTAAGTATTGATGGGTAAAAAAAAGCTTCAATCTTAACAAGATTAAGTTGTCTTTGTGTATATTCCTTACATGATTGCAAAAAAGATAAAGAGGTTGTATTTTCGCTATTAAATGCTTTTATTACTTTGATTCCAGAAAATGATTCTTGAGCAATTGTAGTTAATGTAGATAATTGTTTTTGTACTAATTCACTCTTTTTATTAATATTACTACTAACAGTATAAACAAGAATTGCAAGAAATGGAAGTGGTAATAAGGTGTATAAAGTTAGCGTAGTATTAATTGTCAGCATTTTTGAAATAACAAGATAAAATAATATTATTATATTAATGCTATACATTACAGCAGGACCTAAGTACATTCTAACTCGACTAACATCTTCTGATATTCTATTCATTAAATCTCCAGTTTTATTTTTTTTATAAAAATTAAAACATAGTTTTTGATATTGTTGATAAATTTCATTCTTTAAATCAAATTCTATTTTGCGACTCATTACAATTATTGTTTGTCTCATGAAAAACATAAACACACCTTTCATTATTGCAAATAGAGCAATAAGGAAACCATACTTTAATAAAACACTACTAATGTTAGAAGATATTTGTTTTTTTTCCTCTAAAACAGTATCAAATGCCTCTCTAACAAATTCAGCGGGATATAATGCAAATACATTTGAAATAATTATAAATATTATTCCAAAAACCAAACGTAATCTATATTTCCAAAAAAATTTATTTAAGTATTGTAATTGCTTCATGATTTGATTACATTCTTTTATGCTTTTGCCAAAAATAATAAGTAAATTCGCGCTCGCTAAATAAATATGCTTTTATTTTCTAACTATTATTAAAAATATATTTCAAGCTATGAAAACTATAAAGAAAAGTAAAAAATTTAATGAATTCGAAGTTTTAGATGGAATGGGAAGTTTAGGTCATGAACAAATATTATTTTGTCAAGATAAAGAAACAGGCCTAAAAGCAATTATTGCAATTCATGATACAACATTAGGGCCAGCCTTAGGTGGTACAAGAATGTGGAATTATGAAAATGAGCAAGATGCTGTGAGAGATGTCCTACGATTATCAAGAGGAATGACATTCAAAGCTGCAATTTCTGGATTGTCATTAGGTGGTGGAAAAGCAGTTATTATTGGGGATTCAAAAAAAGATAAAACTGAAAGGCTTATGCGAAAATTTGGGCAATTTGTTGATACACTTGGTGGTAAATATATAACTGCTGAGGATGTTGGAATGACACCTAAAGATATGGAGTATGTTAGAATGGAAACAAAACATGTTACTGGTATACCGCAAAGTATGGGAGGTAGTGGTGATCCTTCACCTGTAACTGCATTTGGTGTATATGTAGGTATGAAAGCATCTGCAAAATATAAGTGGGGTAATGATAGTTTAAAAAATAAAATTGTTTTAGTTCAAGGTGTAGGCCATGTTGGCGAAACTTTAGTAAAATATCTTTCTGATGAAGGGGCTAATGTTATTATTAATGATTTGGATATAAATAGATTAGAAAATATTTCGAAAAAATTTAATTCTGAAATTGTAACTGGAGATTCAATTTATGATTTAGATATTGATATTTATGCTCCGTGTGCTTTGGGGGGTACAGTAAATCCCGATACAATCAATAGACTTAAGTGTGCAATTATTGCAGGTGCAGCAAACAATCAGCTAGAAAACGAATCAAGAGATGCTAAATTATGTTTGGAAAAAGGTATATGCTATGCTCCTGATTTTTTAATTAATGCTGGGGGGCTAATTAATGTATATTCAGAAATACATAATTATGATATGAATCACGCATTAAATCAAACAAGAAAAATATACGACACAACTCTTGAAATTTTTAGAAAAGCTGAGTTAAACAATATTACAACTAATGATGCTGCTTTACAGATTGCAAATAAAATTGTACAAGAAAAAAAAATATCTTAATTAATGCTTAGCAGAAGACATATTAGAATTAAAGTTATGCAATCTTTATATTCTTATTTTGCACAGAAAAATAGTGATATTAATGATATTGAAAAATCTTTGCTCAAAAATTGTGATGAAATTGTTCATTTGGGATATTCAATTGTATCATTGCTTTATGAAATTATAAAATATGCAGATAATTTTTACGAAGATGCTAAAAAAAAGCATCTACCTACTCAGCATGATTTAAATCCAAATAAAAGATTAATTCAAAATAAATTAATTAACAATATCTTGTCTAATGAAGATTTAATAGATAATGCATCAAACTTCAAATCTATTTGGTTAGAGAATGATCACAATATTATAAGTAAAATTTTCACAAAAATTTATAAATCTCAGTTATACGCAAATTATTTGTCTTCTGAAGATAAATCTATTAAGTTTGATAAAATATTTTTAATTGATTTAATGAATAATTTTATTTTAAATAATGACTTAGTTAATCATGTGTTAGAAGAAAAAAGTATTTATTGGGTTGATGATCTGCCCTTTGTAGCAACTATTATTTTTGGCAATATTAAGGAAGACTCTACAATTAGAATTAATGGTCCTTACAAACACATTTCAGATAAAGAATTTGCATTAGATCTTTTAAGCAAAACTATTTCTAATAATGACAGTTATGAAGAAATAATAAAAAGCTATGCGAAAAATTGGGACCTTGAACGTATAGCTATTATGGATCAAATATTTCTTAAGATGTCTTTTGCAGAAATTTTATTAATGCCTAATCTCCCTATTAAGGTGTCAATGAATGAATATATTGAAATATCAAAATATTATAGTACATCAAAAAGTAAATCTTTTGTTAATGGAATGCTTGATAGTTTTGTGAAGGATTATCAAAATAAGGGAAAAATTAATAAATTATTTGATGAATCATTAAAATAGTTTTAATTTTGGGTATGAATTTGAATTTATCAATTTGTAATATAATTTTATCTATTTTGTTTTTAACAGCATGTAGTGATGGTAAAGGACAAGAGGAGATTAATTTAGAGCCTACAAAAGTAAAAATCGAAAATGAAATTTTTGACTTTGGAATTATAAAACAAAATTCTTCTGTTAGTACTGAATTTATTATAGAAAATATAGGTCCTGAACCATTAATAATTCGTTCTGCTAAAGCAGGTTGTGGATGTACTGTTCCAGAATGGCCTAAAGATGAAATAGCTGTTGGTGAAAAAGCAAAAATTAAAGTAACATTTAATAGTGGCAAAAGAAAAGGGCAGATTAACAAAAATGTTACTCTTGTTACAAATGCTATTCCAAGTGTTCAAGTTTTAAAAATAACTGGTACTGTTGTACCTTAAATTTTTTGATATGATTTTATTAAATACTACAGGTGGAGGTTTGCCTTTTTTATTAATGATGGGAGCTATGTTTATTGTAATGTATTTTTTTATGATTCGCCCCCAAATTAAAAAACAAAAAAAAGAAATTGCATATAGGTCTTCTTTAAAAAAAGGAGATAAAATAATGACAATTGGAGGTATTCATGGGAAAGTTGTAGATGTCAAAGATACTATAGTTGATGTTGAAGTTAACTCTGGAGTAAGGTTAAGAATTGAAAAATCAGCAATTTCTATGGGAGGAGAGGCATCAATAGAAAAAAAATAAATTTAATTTTTCTTTATCTTTAATTCGCAGCTTATAGCAAAATGATCGGACAATTTTTTATTGATTTTTTTGTAATTAGCACTTTCAAAGTTTTTATCATGAAATATGTAGTCTATTCTAAGGGCAGGTATTTCTGTTAGGGTAGACCCAATACCAATGCCTGAAGAATTAAAGGCATCCTTTAGTTTTCCTTTGATATGATTATATGAATATGATAAAGGGGTATCATTAAAATCACCACAAATAATCACTGGATATGGACTTTTGTTAATATGATCTTTGATTATTTCCACTTGTACAGATCTTTTTAAATAACTTTTTTTCATTCTTTTGATTATACTGATTGTACCAGTTTTTAAATCATTTTTATTTGGATTTTGCATAAAGTCATATTCGGATTCATTGAACCAATTACTTGCAAGATGTAAGTTGTAAATTCTAACAGTATCTTTTTTTATTTTTATATCTGAAAAAATAAATGTATTTTTCATATTTCCAATGTCCTCTTCAAATGATTTATTATTTGTATCTTGAATTATTGGATACTTACTGTATATTGATAATAATGAATTTTTTTGAGAATGATTTTTATAAGTATAATCATAATTAAAGCTAGCGATACTATCAATATAAAATTCTTGAAAACAAATTATATCGGGGTTTTCTTTTTTTATTAAATCAAAAATTTTTTCTTTTATTTTTAGTTTGGGTATATTTTTATTTTTATTAAATAAACGTACATTATAGCTCATAATTTTCAGAGTTTCTTGTGACTTTTTTTTATTTAGAGATACTCCAATAAACGAATCAACAAAGCCTATGCCCAAAAGCAACACAATTATATTAGGCCAAATCAACTTTCTTAATTTAAAAACCCAAAACATCAAAAAAAATAAATTTATTAAATACAATACAGGGAACAACAATCCTAAAAAAGCTATAGGCCAAAACAAAGATGGGCTAATAAATGGAGCGGTGTAAGATAAAAGTAATAGTATTAAAAAGAAAAAATTAATTATAAATAATACTTTGTTAAAGATAGATAGACCTTTCATTTATTTTTTACTGGCACTAAAAAGTGTGTCTTTTTCTTTTTGATTTAGACTGTCGTAACCTGATTTTGAAATTTTTTCTAAAATTTTATTAATTTCTTTTTGTTGATCAGCTTTTTCTGCATTAAATTCATAATCAGATTTTGCTCTTTTATGCACAGTTTTAAATTTAGATCTTGTCTTAAAAGTATTAGTTATTATATCTATTAATTTAATCATTAATATTGAATAGTCTTGTCCTTTTTTTAACTGATATATATAAAAATAACCAAAAAGTGCTCCTCCTATATGAGCTATATGCCCTCCAGCATTCCCTTTTGGTATACTTATTATATCTAAAGTAATCATAAAAATTGCTATATGTTTTAGCTTAATTCTTCCAAGTAGTGGTAATTGTATATTTAGGTTTGGGCTATAAGTAGCTGCAGCAATCATAATTGCAAATACTGATGCTGATGACCCTAACGCAAAAGAAGATAAATAAATACTATTAAAAGCAGGGATAAAATTATAAGATAATATGAATAGTATGCCTCCACAAATACCACCTATTAAATATGTACTTAAGAATTGTTTTTCATTTATATAATTAATTAAAATTTTACCTCCAAAATGAAGCCATATCATATTAAATAATAAATGTAAAATACTACTATGAAAAAAAATATAAGTAATTATTGACCAAGGTTGTTGAATAAAAATATCTTTGTTAGAAGGTAGCTCAAATTTATTGATAAAACTATTTATGTTTGAATTAAATAGAAAGGAAAAAACATCAAATAAACTAAAAAGAATAAAAATTGTAACGTTTATATAAATCAATTTATTAAGTATTGAGGCTTCTCCAAACTTTTTTTTAATCTGTTTATACATACTATTCATTTTTAATAAAATGTGTTTCTATCTTGTTTCCAATACTTAAGTAAAATGAAACCAAATATCATGCCACCAAGATGTGCAAAATGAGCAATGTTATCCCCAGGAAGATTTCTAAATCCAAGAAATAGTTCCAAAGCACCATATAGCATCACAAAATATTTGGCTTTTATTGGTAAAGCAAAATATATATATAACAAGGTGTTAGGAAATAGCATGCCAAATGCCAAAAGTATTCCAAATAAAGCACCAGAAGCACCAACCATAGGAGTATTTACTAATCTGGTGAGCTCTTCAGATTCTGGTATAAAATCCCCATTATTTTCTAGATCTAGATATGCTTTTTTGTTTTTGGCTGCTTCTAAGAAATCAGGATTAAGATTGGAAATCCCATCAATTTGAAATTGTATATATCCAACATATATTAGTGCTGCACCAAGACCTGTAATTATGTAAAACTTTAGAAATCTTTTGCCTCCCCAAATATTTTCTAAAATCTTGCCAAACATCCAAACAGCAAACATATTATAAAACAAGTGTGTAAAACTTCCGTGCATAAACATATGTGTAATTAGTTGATAAGGTCTAAAGTCAGGTGATTGAAATTGATGCAGGCCTAGTACTCTTGTTAAGTTAACTCCTTGACTTTCTAAAGTCACAGTGGCTAGAAATAACAAGCAATTAATTATTAGTATATTCTTTATTACATCTGGTAATTCTCTGAAAGATGATATATTCATTTTAAAAATATTTTTTTAAATCTTCAATTTTAAAATTCTTTATAATTGATTTTCCGCTTGGACATATATTTGACACTTTACATTTTAATAATTCATTATATAATGAATTTATTTCTTCTATTTTAAGTTGTTTAGAATTACTTATTGCAAGAGAATTCGCAAGAGATTTTGCTATTTTTTGTGTCTGATTTATTTCGATTTCTATATCATTTTGAGCTTGATGTAATATCTCTTCAAGTATTTCTTGGATATTATCTTCTCTACATTCAGCAGGCATAGCAGATATTTCCATGTTTTGTTTTTTCAATTTAAAAATAAAACCAAGGGATTTCAACTCTTTTTTTAAATTTTCAACTAAGCTTATTTCTTTTAGATTCAACTCAATACTTTTTGGAAATAATAACTTTTGTGATTTTCCATTTTTATGTTTAAGTGAGTTAGTATAATACTCAAATAAAATACGCTTATGTGCTCTTCTTTGATGTATAATTTTAATACCATCTTTTATAGCAATAACTATAAATTGATTGCCAATTTGAAAAGGTACATTTAAATTTTCTGATAAGTTAATGTCATCAAATAATGGATTTGTATTTACATCTAACTTGTTTTGCGTCTTATTTTGATCATTATTTTTTTTATGATCAAATGGATTGTAGTTCTTATCTATTTTGATTGTAGGTTGTTTGAAATTTGTGTTTTCAATATTCTTAAAATCTAATTCAAATGCATTTTCTTTTGAAAAATCTAATGATGGAGCTATATTAAAAATACCCAGTGACCTTTTTATGGTTGCTCTAATTATTGCATATATTGCTTTTTCATCTTCAAATTTTATTTCATGTTTTGTTGGATGAATATTTATATCAATTAATTTTGGATTTATTTTTAAATTAATAAAATGAGAAGGATAATATTTACTCGGAATTAGATCTTCAAATGCTTTAACAACTGCATGTTGTAAATAATGATGTTTAATATATCTTCCATTAACAAAGAAATATTGTTCTCCTCTTGTTTTTTTTGCAGTCTCAGGTTTGCCTATAAATCCACTTAATTCAATAATACTTGTCTCTTCAGAAACTGGTACAAGTGATTCGTTTTTTTTATTTCCAAAAAGATTTATAATTCTTTTTTTAAAATTTGATATTGGTAAATGAAATAGTTCTTTGCTATCATGAAATAATTGCATTTTTATATTTGGATTTGCAAGAGCAATTTTTGTAAATTCTTCTGTTATATGACGCATTTCTACATTTTCTGACTTAAGAAAATTTCTTCTTGCAGGTACATTATAAAAAATATTCTTAACCTTTATTGATGTACCGTTTGTAGTGCTAGATTCCTTTAATTCATAAATTTTTCCACCTTCATTTCTCAGGTAGGTTCCAGTTTCCTGATTAGTAAGTTTAGTATTAATTTCAACCTGAGCAATTGCAGCTATTGAAGACATCGCTTCACCTCTAAACCCCATTGTAGTAATATTAAATAGATCTTGAGCATTTTCTATTTTTGAAGTTGCATGTCTTATAAAACATTTTTTCACATCTGATTTACTCATCCCACATCCATTATCCACAACTTGAATTAATTTTTTACCAGCATTTTTTATAATAAGTTTAATTTCTGTACATCCTGCATCAAGTGAATTTTCTAACATTTCTTTTACAGCTGATGCAGGTCTTTGAATAACTTCTCCTGCTGCTATTTGATTTGAAACATGTTTTGGAAGAATTTTAATAATGTCCACTTAATTAATTTATTAAATATTTATAAGCAATAATGTATAAAAATACAACTAAAAAAAATATCCTAATCAATCGATTAGTTTTATTTTTATTATGAACTTTTCTTTTAAATTTAATGTTTATATCTTCTTTGTTTTTTAAATTTTCAATTCTTTCTTTTGTTTCGTTATAATATCTAGACTGAAAATTAAATTTTTTAGCCGAACTAGATTTAAAAAACGATGGTATTTGTGGTGCTTTCATATGTGCAAACATATTAAATATTTTAGTTGAAAAGTAATCATTTTAGTTTTGTTAATTTATTATGTAAATTAATATCATTATGTAAATTTACACCTATGAGAAGTTTCAATTGCTTTTTTCTTTTTTTTCTGTTTTGTTTTAATAATATAGATTACGTGAATGCTCAAAGTAAAACAGTTTTCTTTTCACAAGACACTCATTGGGCAGACAGTATATTATCTGAAATGAATGATGAAGAAAAGATAGCACAGTTATTAATGGTAGCTGCCTATTCAAATAAAGATGCCAGTCATAAACAGTTTGTTTCAGAATTAATCAAAAAGTATAAAATAGGAGGATTAATGTTTTTACAAGGTGGGCCTGTTAGACAAGCAAAACTCACAAATTATTATCAATCTATTTCAAAAACACCATTAATGATTGCTATTGATGCAGAATGGGGAGTTGCAATGAGATTAGACTCTTGTTTAAGTTTTCCATGGCAAATGACATTAGGAGCAATTAGTGATGAAAATTTAATTTATGATATGGGTGTAGAAATTGCACGTCAATGTAAATTACTTGGTATAAATATAAATTTTGCTCCTGTAGTAGATGTAAATTCTAATCCTAATAACCCTATTATTAACAATAGATCTTTTGGTGAAAATGCTCTTAAAGTTGGAGAGTTGTCAATAGCATATATGAAAGGAATGCAGGATAATAATGTTTTAGCATGTGCTAAGCATTTTCCAGGTCATGGAGATACTGATGATGATTCCCATAAAACTCTACCAGTAGTTGAGAAAAATAAAGATGAGTTAGCAAATGTGGAATTACTTCCATATAAAATGTTGATTGAAAATGGATTAGGTTCTGTTATGACTGCTCATTTGCATATTCCCTCATTAGATAATACAAAAGATTTAGCAGTTTCATTATCCTCAAAAGTAGTTGATGGTTTATTAAAAGAAGAAATGGGTTTTAATGGGCTTGCTATTACAGACGCTTTAAATATGAAGGGAGTAAGTCAATTTTATAAACCTGGAGAGGTAGATGTTATGGCTTTGTTAGCTGGCAATGATATATTACTTTTTGCCGAAGATGTGCCTAAAGCTATTGAAAATATAAAACTAGCAATAAAACAAAATAAAATATCCCAAGAAGAAATAGATGCAAGATGTTTAAAAGTACTAATGGCAAAAAAGTGGATGGGTTTAGATAAATATAAGCCAGTTAATTTGAATGTCATTGATTCTCAAATGACTACAAAAAATACAGAGGTTATTAACAGGAAATTAGTTCAGTCTTCTATAACATTATTGCAAAATTATGATGATTTATTACCATTACAAAATTTAGATACATTGAACATAGCTTCAGTTGCTATTGGAGAAAACACATCTGTATTCCAACAGGTTTTGTCAAAATATACAAAAGTTACTCATTTCACAATCTCTGAGAATGCAAGTTCAAAAGAACAAGCCAATTTATTAAATAAATTATCTGAGTTTAATTTAGTTATAGCAAGTGTACATAAATCAAATTCAAATCCATGGAAGTCATATAAAATTGATAGAAATGCTGATATATTATTGCAATCTATAGCTATGCAATCAAAGGTTATCCTTACTGTTTTTGCAAACCCTTACAGTTTAAATTCTTTTTTAATTACTAATAATTTTGATGCATTAGTCTTGTCATATCAAAATAGTGATATTGCACAGGATAAAACAGCTCAGGCTATTTTTGGAGGTTTTGCTTTTAAGGGTAAAATACCAGTATCAACTAAACACTTTGATTTAAACAAAGGTATTAAAACATATCCCATGAGAATGCGTTATGTTACTCCAGAAGAAATAAATTTTAAATCTGAAAATTTATACAAAATTGATAGTATTATTGAGAATGCAATTTATGCACAAGCGACACCTGGTTGTCAAGTTTTAATTGTTAAAGATGGTAATGTTTTTTTTAACAAAGCATATGGTTTTCATACTTATCAAAAAAAAAATCCTGTCTTGACAACTGATGTGTATGATGTGGCTTCTATAACCAAGATAATTGCTACTGTTCCAATGCTTATGAAAATGGTTGATAGTGGATATTTAGATTTAGAAAATACATTGGGTGATTATATAGATTTAGATTCTACAAATAAAGATTCATTAGTTATAAGAGATATTTTAGCACATCAATCCTCATTAAAACCTTGGATTCCATTTTACAAAAAAACTCTGGATTCAGATTCTACTGGCTTATTGACATTGAGAGATACATTATACAGTGATGTTTATGATAAGACTTATACACATCATGTTGCAAATAATCTTTTTTTACACAATCAATATCCAGACTCAATAATTCATCAAATTGTTCAATCTGATTTATTGATTAAAAAAAAATATAAGTATTCTGATTTAGGATACTATTTTTTTAAAAAAATTATTGAAGATTATTATCATTTAAGTTTAGATAAAATACTTGAAAATAGATTCTATAGAAGTATTGGAATGGAGAGTTTAGGCTTTAATCCTCTAAAGCGAATTGATTCTAATAGAATAGTACCAACTGAAATGGATTTTATTTTTCGAAGTCAATTATTGAAAGGCTATGTACATGATCAGGGAGCGGCTATGCAGGGTGGAGTTGGAGGTCATGCTGGAATTTTTGCAAATGCAAACGACATAGCTAAAATTATGCAATTATTTCTTCAAGGAGGAAAATATGCAAACGTTTCCTATATATCTGAAAAAACTGTAAATGAATTTACTAAATGTCAGTTTCCTAAAGATGAAAATAGAAGAGGGGCTGGTTTTGATAAGCCTGTTCTTGATGATAAATTAGGTGGTTCAACTTGTCAAGGAGTTTCTAAAAATAGTTTTGGTCATAGTGGATTTACGGGAACTTTAGTTTGGGCTGATCCAGATATTAATCTTATATATGTTTTTCTTTCAAATAGAATTCATCCTGACACAGAAAATAAAAAACTTATTAAAATGAATGTTAGGACAGAAATCATGAAAGTAATTTATGATAGTTTATGATTAAAAAATTAAAAATAGGCGTTGTTTGTTATCCAACCTATGGTGGAAGTGGTGTGATTGCAACCGAGCTTGGAATAGCTTTATCAAAAAAAGGTCATGAGGTTCATTTTATATCTTATGATCAGCCATTTCGTTTAGATATATTTTCTGAAAATATTCATTATCATGAAGTTTTAGTTCCTGATTATCCTTTATTTGAATATGCCCCTTACGAACTTAACTTAACATCTAAGCTTATTGATGTTGTTCTTCATGAGGAGTTAAATATTTTACATGTTCATTATGCAATACCTCATGCTTCTGCTGCTGTAAATGCTCAGCAGATATTATTGACATATGGTATAAACATTCCTATAGTTACCACTTTACATGGTACGGATATCACTCTTTTAGGAAAAGATAAGTCTTTTAAACCTGTTATAGAATATGCTATTAATAAGTCAAATGCTGTAACCGTAGTTTCAGAAAGTTTAAAAAAAGAAACATTAAAATATTTTAATATTTCCAAAAAAATCAACACAATTTCTAATTTTATTGAGATAGATCTTTATGATAAAAAGTATGATGTAAAATTAAAAAATACGTTTGTAAATAATGAAGAATATCTTATAACTCATATTTCTAATTTTAGAAAAGTGAAAAGGGTTTGTGATGTTATTAGAATTTTTAAAAAGGTAAATTCTAAAATTCCATCTAAATTATTAATGATTGGAGATGGTCCTGATAGAATCAAAGCTGAAATACTATCAAGAGATTTAGGTATTGAAGATAAAGTACGCTTTTTAGGTAAAATAAATATTACGAATAATATTCTTGCGTGTTCTGATGTTTTTATTTTACCATCAGAGTCTGAAAGTTTTGGTTTAGTTGCATTAGAAGCTATGGCAAGTAGAAATGCTATAGTCTCAACAAACAATGGTGGTATATCTGAGTTAAATATTGATAAAGTGACTGGTTTTTTGTCAAAAGTAGGTGACATTCAAAAAATGGCAAATGATATTATTTTGTTATTACAAAATCAAGACCTTTTAGAAAAATTTAAATTAAATGCTTTTGATCATGCTTCTAATTTTGATATACATAAGGTTCTTCCAAAATATTTAAATGTTTATTTTCAATTATGTCAACATTAAAATATAAATTAATAGGATTAACAGGGGGGATAGGTTCAGGAAAAACATTTGTTTCTAATATATTTATTAAATTAGGTATCCCTGTTTTTAATGCTGACCAAGAAGCAAAAAATATTATGCATAAATCTTTAGATTTGAAAAAGAAAATTGAAAAAGCATTTGGTCATGAGGTTTACCAAAATAATCAAATTCAAAAAAAAGTATTGTCTAAACTTGTTTTTAATAATAAAAATAAGTTAGAGTTATTAAATAGTTTAGTCCATCCGTATGTTTTGGATAGATTTAATGAGTGGTGTTTAAATAATAAATCCTCAATTGTAATTAAAGAATCAGCTATTTTATTTGAAAGTAATACTTATAAAGGATGCGATAAAATCATTTGTGTTAATGCTTCAGAAAAAAACAGGATTTCTAGAGTTATGAAAAGAGACAATGTAAAGAAGAATCATGTGAAATCTATTATTAATTCTCAGATGAATCAAGCTCAAAAAATAAAAAAATCAGATTTTATAATTAATAATAATGATGAAGATTTAATTTTACCACAAGTTATTAGTATAATTAATCGTATTAAATCAATTAATTAGTTAAAAATATGATAATGATATAGTATAAAATTGCTAAATCGATAAATAATAGTATGCCAAATAAAGTTGGATTTACATCATATAATTCTTTTAACTTTTGCCAAATATTTTTCATTTTTTTCTATTTAATAGTATGTTCTAAAACTAATATATTCTCTACATGATGTGTTTGCGGAAACATGTCAATAGGTTGTATATTGATAACTTTGTACTGTTCTTTAAGTAATGATAAATCCCTTGACTGTGTTGCGGAATTGCAACTAACATATACTATTCTTTTGGATTGTATTCTTAATATTTGTTGAACTACTTTTTTATGCATTCCATCTCTTGGAGGGTCCGTAATTATGATATCAGGTTTACCATTAATTTCTATAAATTCATCAGAAAATATTTCTTTCATATCACCAGTGTAAAACAAACAGTTTTTGATATTATTTATTTTTGCATTTTCCTTTGCTGCTAGTATACCTTCTTCTACGGAATCGATTCCAATTACTTTTTTTGCTTCATTAGCTATATATTGAGCTATTGTTCCTGTTCCTGTATATAAATCATATACAATATCATTTTTTTTAATTTTTGCTAATTCTTTTGTTTTTTGATATAAAATATTTGTTTGATTTGTGTTAGTTTGAAAAAATGTTTTTGCTCCAATTTTAAATTGTAAACTATCAATTTTTTCAGTTATATAGTGTTTTCCATGGTAGCATATAATCTGTTGATCATATATAGTATTATTTGCTTTTTGATTAATAGTATATAATAATGAGGTAATGCTAGGAAAGGAGCTTTTAATATGTTCTAAAACTAGATTAATAGAGATTTGATTATCTTCATAAAATTGAACAAGAACCATCAAATCATTAGTTGAGGCTGTTCTTATGAGTAAATTTCTTAAAAGACCTTTTTGTTCTTTTAAATCAAAAAATGTTAGATTATGCTCTTCAGCGAATTTTTTTACAGATAATCTGATTTTGTTAGAAGGATCTCTTTGAAGATGACAAGTATTCAAATCAAGTACTTTGTCAAACATTCCTGGAATATGAAAGCCTAAACTGTTTTTATTTTTTATTTCTTTTTTTGATTTTATTTCTTCTTGATTTAGCCATCTTTTATTTGAGAATGTAAATTCCATTTTATTTCTATAATAATATTGATCTTTGCTTCCTATAATAGTATTGATTTTTTTTAAGTTAATGCCTCCTATTTTTATTAAATTATTTTGAACTTCTTTTTGTTTAAATTGAAGTTGTGATTTATAATTCATATTTTGCCATTTGCATCCACCACATACTCCAAAGTGTTCACATTTTGGTTTATCTCTTTTTTCTGAATAATTAATTATTTTTTCTATTCTTGCCTCCCAGTATTTACGTTTTTTTTTATAAACAGTTATATCACATAAGTCTCCAGGTACGCCTCCATTTATAAAAATTACATTACCATCATATTTCGCTACGGATTTACCTTTAAATGCAGTGTCAGTTATTAAAATTTCTTTTAATAAAAAAGGTTTTCTTTTTTTTCTCCCCATTTTGTAAAGTTATAGATTTACTTATTAATACTGTATATTTGCATTAACTAAAATTATAAAATGAATTCATCAAAATACTACATAGATTTAGAACATAAATACGGAGCTCATAATTATCATCCATTGCCAGTTGTATTAAGTAGGGGGGAAGGGGTATTTGTATGGGATGTAGAAGGAAAGAAGTACTTTGATTTTCTTTCTGCATATTCTGCTGTCAATCAAGGACATTCTCATCCAAAAATTATACAAGCCTTAAAAGAGCAAGCAGATATTTTAACTCTTACTTCAAGAGCATTTCATAATAATACTTTGGGAGAATATGAAAAATATATAACTGAATATTTTGGGTATGATAAGGTTTTGCCAATGAATACAGGAGTTGAAGGAGGAGAAACTGCTAATAAGTTAGCTAGAAAGTGGGGGTATATGAAAAAAGGAATTCCAAATAATAAAGCAAGAATTATTTTTGCTAAAGGTAATTTTTGGGGGAGAACATTAGCCGCTATTTCTTCATCTGATGATCCATTATCATATGAAGGGTTTGGACCTTATATGCCTGGATATGATTTAGTTCCTTATGATAATTTAGAAGCATTAGAGAAAGAGTTTAAAGACCCAAATGTAGCAGCATTTATGGTTGAGCCTATTCAAGGAGAAGCAGGAGTTGTAGTTCCTTCAGAAGGGTATTTGTCTGGTGTTAGAGAGCTATGTGACAAATATCAAGTTTTATTTATTGCAGATGAAGTTCAAACAGGTATAGGTAGAACAGGAAAGTTGTTAGCTACTGATTATGAAGATGCGCGTCCTGATATTTTAGTTTTAGGTAAAGCGCTTTCTGGAGGAGTTTTTCCAGTGTCTGCTGTTTTAGCAGATAATGATATTATGATGTGTATTAAGCCAGGAGAACATGGTTCTACATACGGAGGAAATCCACTGGCAAATAAGGTTGCAATTGCAGCATTAGAAGTGATCAAGCAAGAGAGATTATCTGAAAATGCACAAATTTTAGGAAATATTTTAAGAGATGAGCTTGAAAAAATAAATTCTGATATGGTAACTATCGTGAGAGGAAAAGGTCTGTTAAATGCAATTGTCATAAAGCCTAAGAATGGCAAAGATGCTTGGGACGTTTGCTTAAAGTTAAGAGATAATGGTTTATTGGCTAAACCAACTCATGGAGATATTATCCGATTTGCTCCTCCATTAGTAATAACTGAAAAACAATTATATGAATGTATTTCAATTATTAAAAAAACAATACTATCATTTTAAAAATGAGTAAAAGGTTAAAAACTGTAGATGAGATTATAAATAAGTATTCTATTGAAAGTAACCCTTTTAAAAAAAGGTTGTTTACGGGCTTAGGCTTGTTGTTTGTTGTTTTTGCTATTATTGGTATATGGATTCCAGGTTGGCCTACGGTTTCATGGGCAGTTCCAGCAGCTTTTTTATTTTCATTATCTAACAAGAAACTTTTTGTTTGGACATTAACAAATCGTTTTTTTGGCTCTGCAATTTTTGATTATTATGCATCTGGAAAAACTCTAACTAATAAAGTTAAAAATATAATTGTCTTAATAATAGCTTTAATGACTGCATTATCGTCTTTTTTTACATTTTTATTATCCACCCTTGGTGATGGAGAGATATTTGATCCTTCAAGTTGGAATGGTAAAGATGAATATGCTTTTGGATCTATTACTATTTTGTTGCTTGGATTAATTGGAATTTACTATATTTATACATCTATTAAGTTAAGAAAACAATGAGAAAAATATTTATATTTTTCATATTATCTTTTTTTGTATTTACTTCTAAATCTCAATCTACTATTAATGGAAAAGTATTTGAAGTATCTGATAAAGGAGAGGAAATCCCTGTTTTTAGTGCAAATGTATATTGGAAAAATTCAACTGTTGGAACAACTACAGACAAAGATGGTTTTTTTAAATTAAAGAAAATAAGCGACAATATTTCGGATTTAGAAATTAGTTTTGTTGGTTATGAGATTGTGAATACTCAAGTTATAAATGATAGTCTTTTAGTTTTAATGCAAAATTCAGTTGATTTAGAAGATGTTGATATTAAAGCAAAATCTAATACAACCCAAATATCTTTAATAAACTCTATAAATACTCAGACTATCACTACTGGGGAAATACAAAAAGCTGCTTGTTGTAATTTATCAGAGTGTTTTGAAACAAATAATAGTATTGATGTTAGTTATTCTGACGCTGTTAGTGGAATAAAAACTATTAGTATGCTCGGATTAGATGGAAATTATGTTCAAATAACAAGTGAATTGTTGCCATTAGTTCGAGGTTTACAAAGATCTTATGGGTTAACATATGTTCCGGGTACTTGGATTGAAAATATACAAATTATTAAAGGAATTGGCTCAGTAGTTAATAGTTTTGAGTCTTTAACTGGTCAAATTAATGTTGAATATTTCAAACCAGATGAATCAACTGATAGAATAAAATTAAATTTATTTACAACTTCAAATGGAAAATTTGAAAAGAACCTTATTTTGACTAAAAATTATGGTAAATGGAGGTCAAATATGTTTACTCATTTTAGTTACTTTAATAAAGAAATTGACCATTATGGATACAACGTAAATTCTCAAGAAAAAGGAGATAATTTTATTGACATGCCTAAATTCAAACAATTTAATATTCTTAATAGATGGAAGTATTATGGTTCAGATAAGTTAAATTTTCAAATAAACTTAAGAGGTGTTTTAGAAGAGAGATTGGCTGGTCAAATCAAATCTATTGATAACCCATATCAAGTTGATATTAATAATAATATACTTCAAATTTATGGTAAATTAGGTTACATTAAAGATTTAGAAAATAGTTATGGATCTCAATTTAGCTTTACCTCTCATAAAATAGCATCTTATTTTGGAAATAATAAATACGATGCAACTCAGGAAAGTATATCAATTAATTTAATTGGACAAACTCAAATAGATAAATTTAATTTATTAAAATTTGGCTCAAGTTATTTTGCTGATAGGTATGTAGAGTCTTTTAAAGGAAATATATCAAATCCTTTTGATTATAAAAGACGTGTTGATTTAGTTTCAGGTATTTTTACTGAACATCAGTATGAAAATCAAAGATTAAATATGATTTCAGGAATTAGATATGATTATTACAACAATAAAAATAAAATATTTGTGCTTCCTCGTCTTAACTTAAAGTACAATGCTTCTGATAATACAGCGTTGAGGGTTTCTGCAGGTAAATCTTTTAGAATATCTAACATTTTTATGGAAAACTCACAATATTTTGCCTCTTCAAGAGAGATTGTTGTTGATGATAAGCTAGATCCTGAAGTTGGATGGAATTATGGCTTAAATATGTCGCATTTCTTTTATTTTTTAAACAATGATGGAGTTTTAAATATAGATCTATATCGAACTGTATTTGATAACCAGGTGGTTGTAAATATAGAAGATAAAAATAAATTACTTTTTACTAATCTTGAAGGAGATTCTTATTCTAATGTTTTACAAATTGACTTAGATTATAATTTATTAAATAATTTGACTTTACGTCTAAGTTATAAATTAAATAATTCTATTAGCACCTATAATAATATAGAAAAAGAATTACCCTTACAGCCATTAAGTACAGCTTTAATTAATTTATCATATGAAACATTTATGAATAATTTATTATTTGACATTACATTTAATTATAACGGTAAGAGTAGAATTCCTCAACATATGGATTGCTCTAATAATTTTTCTACTCCGTTTTTTATTATAAATAATCAAGTTACTTATAAGTTTAAGTCATTTGATTTATATATAGGCGGGGAAAATCTTACCAATTTTACACAGCCTAATCCTATAATAGATTCTGAAAATCCTTTTGGTAATAATTTTGATGCTTCATTAATATGGGCACCAGTTATGGGGAGACATTTTTACTTAGGTGCTAGATACAATTTAAATTAATACTTATGAAAAACTTAATTTTACTTTTATTATTTGTTTTAAATTACTCTGTTTATTCTCAGAATAATGCTACCGATTTTACAACTGAAGATTGTAATGGTGTAATGCATAATTTATTTGATTCCTTGGATGCAGGAAATATAATTGTTATTTCATGGGTCATGCCATGTGGGCCATGTGCTACATATACATTACCTGCTTACAATGCGGTTCAGTCATTTTCTTTAACGCACCCTGGTATAGTAGATTTCTATTTAGTTGATGATTATGCTAATACAGCATGTGCTTCAATTACAAATTGGGCAAGTAATTACAATATGCCAATACATACTGCATTTTCTTCACCTGTAATAAATATGCTAGATTACGGCTCTTTGGGTATGCCAAAAGTGGTTGTAATTGGGGGGAGTAGTCATACAGTTTTTTATAACGAAAATGATGATAAAATTAACTATGCTGCAGTGGAAATGGCAATAAATAATGCTTTAAATCCAGCTGTAATTTCAAATACCACAATGTCAGAAATTACAATATTTCCGAATCCAGTCAGCAAAACTTTAAATTTAGATAATGGTTTTTTAAAAAATTACGATGGTTTAGAAATAATAAATATTTATGGTAAAACTTTAGAGTTTTATTCTTTTGAAAATACTCTACATGATTTAAGTAATTTAAAAATTGATGTTAGTAATCTTGTAAATGGAACTTATTTTTTAAATCTTATTAATAAACAAAATAAAACTGTAATAAAGTTTGTAGTTTTACATTAATTTATTCAATATATCAATAGCAGATTTTGCTATAATACTTCCAGGTCCAAAAATTTTAGAAACTCCTGCTTCATATAAAAAACTATGATCTTGTTGAGGTATAACTCCACCAGCAATTATTAAAATATCTTCACGATTATGTTTTTTAAGATGTTTGATTACATCAGGTATTAATGTTTTATGACCGGCAGCAAGAGAAGAAATTCCGATTATATGAACATCATTTTCAATAGCTTGATTAGCAGCTTCTTCAGGCGTTTGGAAAAGTGGTCCGATATCAACATCAAATCCTAAATCTGCAAATGCTGTAGCAACTATTTTGGCTCCTCTGTCATGGCCGTCTTGTCCCATTTTAGCAATCATTATTCTTGCTCTTCTTCCATTTTTCTCTGCAAATTCATTTGATAAATTTGTTGCTTTTTCAAAATATTCATTATCTTTTATTGCCATCTTATAAACGCCTTTTAATGTTTGGTTTTTCGCCACATATCTTCCAAAACTTTTTTCTAATGCTTGTGATATTTCTCCAAGTGTTGCCCTTTCTTCTGCTGCTAAAATAGCTAGTTCTAGAAGATTTTCATTATTCATACAAGCTTTTGTAATTTTTGATAGTAATTTTTCAACTTTTTTATTATCTCTTCTCTTTCTTAAATTTTTTATTTTTTTTATTTGTGATTCTCTGACCTTATCATTATTTATTTCAAGTATTTCTATTGAATAATCTTCATTTTCTAGCTTGTTTAAATTAATACCAACAATTATATCTTCATTATTATCAATTTTTGCTTGTTTTTTTGCTGCAGCTTGTTCGATTTTTATTTTAGGTATTCCGGTTTCTATTGCTTTGGCCATTCCTCCTAACTCTTCAATTTCAGTTATATGTTTCCATGCTTTTTCAGCTATTTCTTTGGTAAGATATTCTAAATAAAATGAACCACCCCATGGGTCAATTACATCACATAGGCCTGCTTCTTTTTGTAAATAAATTTGAGTTTCTCTTGCTATTTTAGCCGAAAATTCTGTTGGTAATGCAATAGCTTCGTCCAGCGCATTGGTGTGAAGACTTTGTGTTCCTCCCATTACGGCTGCCATTGCTTCAACACATGTTCTAGTAATATTATTAAATGGATCTTGTTCTGTCAAACTCCATCCACTTGTCTGGCAATGAGTTCTTAGCATTAATGATTTAGGATTCTTTGGATTAAATTTTGATATTAATTGAGCCCAAAGTAATCTGGCTGCTCTCATTTTTGCTATTTCCATAAAATGATTCATACCAATCCCCCAAAAGAATGAAATTCTTGGAGCAAAGTCATCAATATTAATTCCAGATTTAATGCCTGTTCTAACATATTCTAATCCATCTGCTAAGGTATACGCAAGTTCAATATCAGCAGTTGCACCTGCCTCTTGCATATGGTATCCAGACACGGAAATACTATTAAATTTTGGCATTTTTTTTGAAGTATACTTGAAAATATCTGAAATTATTCTCATTGATTTCGCAGGCGGATATATATAGGTGTTTCTAACCATAAATTCTTTTAAAATATCATTTTGAATTGTTCCTGAAAGTTGGTCAATTTGTATATTTTGTTCTTTAGCTACTGCTATATAAAAAGCTAGTATTGGTAATACTGCTCCATTCATAGTCATGGAAACAGACATTTTATCTAAAGGAATTTTATCAAAAAGTATTTTCATATCTTCTATAGAGTCAATAGCAACTCCTGCCATCCCAATATCTCCTTTTACTCTAGGATGATCAGAGTCATAACCTCTGTGTGTTGCAAGGTCAAAAGCAACGGATAATCCCTTTTGTCCGGCCTTTAAATTTTTTCTATAAAACATATTTGATTCATTTGCCGTGGAAAATCCTGCATATTGTCTTATTGTCCAAGGTCTAGATATATACATTGTAGTATACGGTCCCCTTAAAAAGGGTGGGATACCTGAAACATAATTTAAATGACTTACGCCTTCAAGGTCATCTTTATTAAACCTATTTTTAATTTCAATTTCTTCTGCTGTTTTCCAAGTGGAAGTATGTTTTTTCTGACTTGGATTTTTTTTGATATTAAATTCTTTTAAAATTTCGTTAACTAAATAATCAATAAAATATGATCCTTTTGTTGGGTCTTCAACTTTGTCAAAGAAGCTTTCTTTTTTTAAAATAATTTGTTGATTTCTACATATTCTAGATGCAAAATCATCACTTTCTTTAAGTTTCAGACTATTAGTTAAGGTCATCATAGCATTTGTTCCTCCGAAAACTGAGGCCATACACTCTGTCGTACTCTTAATTATATTTTTGTAAGGAAAAATTGCTTCTTTGTTAGTAAGGCTATTGATAGATAAAATAAAAGGATTAAATCCTGTTTTTTCTTTCCATATTATTCTAAATGCTTTGATTTTTGCTATTTCTAAAAAAAAATCACTACCAATTTCAAAAATAAATTGATAATTTTTTTTTAGATTTTTTACTTTTGATAACGCACTGTTTATTTGTTCTTTTACTGTATTTCCTTCAGTAATTATCGAGTTTAGAAAATTTTTAGTATCATAATTTGTGTTTCCATGAAACGCACCTTCTATTTTTCTATTTTTTGAAAATTGATTCCATTCGGCAGGAAAATTTTTGTCATAGTCTGCAAAGTCTAATCTAATATGTTCAATAGATATATCTTTAAGTAAAACAGATAAATCCTTAGGATTAGAGAAGCAAATACCATTTGCGTTATTTTTTAAAGCATTTAATGCTATCTTATTTGCTTTTTTAGCATTTTCAACTTTTATGAATTCATAAATATGCCAGCTTTCGGGAAAGTCTACATTAAAATTTTTTATATTATCATCTGAATGATATATTGGTTTAATATTTATTCCTTGCTTATTTTTTTCAAATTTATTTTTTTCAATTTGAGTTAAATTTTCATATAATTTCTCTTCCCATTCTTTTTTTGAAACAGGATTAAAATCAAACACTAGTTTTTTATTATTTTTCATCTTAGAATAAAAATATCTTCGTTATCTTTTTTCATTAAGTATTTTTCCCTTGCAATTCGCTCTTGTTCATTAATGTCATTTTCTAAAAGTACTTTGTTAATGCTATCATTTTTTATTTCATTAATTAGGAATTCTTTTCTTTGTTCAAGGTAGTTTGCTTTTTCTATTATAGATTTTTTTTTGATTAAATTGTATTCATCAATAAATAATATCCAAATTGTAAAAAGAAAAATTGTAATTAAATATTTATTCTTTAAGAATTGTAGTAAATAAACTATAAATGATTTGTCTTTACTCATCATACAAATATATAAAAAGCAATAAAAATTCTATTAAATATTTAAATTGTCAATCTAAATATCACAACCTAGTAAAAAAATAGTTGGTTTTTTTTCTAATTTAATTTTTTTTGATTTCCATTCGTATAGATATTTGGTTTTAATATATTCATTGGATGAAGTTAAATTGCAGGCAATGCACAATTTTATATTATTTGAGCATGTTTGTAAAATGCTTTCAAAAAGCTGATTATTTCTGTATGGTGTTTCTATAAATATTTGTGTTTGTTTTTTTGATAAAATAATTTTCTCAAAATACTTTAATTTATCTATTCTGTTTCTTTTTTCTATAGGAAGATAGCCGTTAAAGGTAAAATTTTGGCCGTTAAAGCCTGAGCTCATAAGTGCGAGAAAAATAGAGGAAGGTCCTACTAATGGAATAATATCGATTTGAAATTCGTGTGCATATGATACAATTTTTGCGCCTGGATCTGCAATGCATGGCAGTCCAGCATCTGATAGTAATCCAATGTTTTTGTTTAATAAAATATTTGCTAAGAAATCCTTTTCTAAATTTATTTTATCATGTTTGCCATTCAATAAAAAAGTTATTCTATCTATGTTTTTTTCGTTAAATATTTTTTTAATGTTTCTTCTTGCAGACTTTATATTTTCAACAATGAAAATATCTATTTCTTGAATTGCTTTTTTGATTGGGCTAGTTAAGGTTTCTTTATGAGAATCTTCAGCAATAACTGTGGGTATTAAATATAGTTTTCCTTTATTCAATGTTTTCTATTAATTTGTCACATGCATTGTTTAGTAATTTAAATATTATTTCAAATCCATCTTTATGACCATAATATGGGTCTGGTACAGATTTATTTGAATTTGGCTCTATTTCATTTAGAATTAGTTTAATTTTTTCTTCCTCTTTGATGTTAGTAGCTAATTTTTTTAAATTTTGGTAGTTGTTTTGATCCATAGCATAAATAATATCATATTTTTTGAAGTCAGCTTGTTTGAATTGTCTTGCTGTATATTTCTCAATATCTATATTATTTTGTTTTGCAATTTCAATTGCTCTTTTGTCTGGATTTTTTCCAACATGATAATCTGCTGTTCCTGCTGATTCAATCAATGTAAATAAATGTTGTTTATTCTTTTTTTTAAGAATACCTTCTGCTATAGGTGATCGACATATGTTGCCTAAGCACACCATTAAAATTTTCATTTTATGACAGAGTTAGTTTTTTTTCAATATCTAATAGGTATCCCTTAAAGCGTTTGTCGGTATCGGCAAGATTATTAACTGTTTTGCATGCGTGTAAAACTGTTGCATGGTCTTTATTACCGCAATGTTTTCCGATCATAGCTAAAGAATTCTTAGTCATTTGTTTTGAAAAGTACATGGCAAGCTGTCTACATTGTACAATTTCTCTTTTCCTTGTTTTGGATTTCATAGTTTCAATAGGAATATCAAAGTAGTCGCATATTACTTTTTGAATAAAGTCAATTGAAACCTCTCTAACTGTATTTTTTACAAATTTATCAAGCATACTTTTTGCTAAATCAATTGTAATTTCTTTCTTATTAAGAGAAGATTGAGCTAAAAGTGAAATAAGTGCTCCTTCTAGTTCTCTGACATTTGTAGTTATAGAATATGCAATATATTCAATAACTTCGTATGGGATTTCTATGCCGTCTTTTTTTATTTTTTTCTTTAAAATTGCAAGTCTTGTTTCTAATTCTGGAGACTGCAAATCTGCTGAAAGTCCCCATTTAAACCTAGACAAAAGTCTTTGTTCCATTCCTACAATATCTACTGGTGCTTTGTCAGATGTTAATATAACTTGTTTTTTATTTTGATGTAAATGATTGAAAATATGAAAAAAGACATCTTGAGTTTTTTCTTTTCCGCACAAAAATTGTACGTCATCAATTATTAAAACGTCAATGGATTGATAAAAATGAACAAAATCATTTTTTTTATTATCCATTATGGCATCCACAAACTGAGTTTGAAATTTGTCAGCAGAAACATATAAAACTGTTTTTTCTGGATTTTTGTTTTTTACTTCAATGCCTATAGCATTAGCAAGGTGGGTTTTTCCTAAACCGCCTCCTCCGTAAATAAATAATGGATTAAAAGATGTGCCTCCAGGATTCTGAGATACTGCATAGCCAGCAGAACGAGCTAATCTATTGCAATCACCTTCTATAAAGGCATCAAATGTGTATGACTCATTTAATTGAGGATTTATATTAATTTTTTGAAGACCTGGTATAATAAACGGATTTCTTATAGACGTGCTACTACTCATGTCCATCGGTATATTAATTGGTTGGTTCTTTATAATTTCTTGTCCTGAACTTGGTACCTTGGTGATATATGGTTTTTTAGATCCAGGATTGTCAAGTAAAATGTTATATTCTAATTTTGCATCTTTTCCAAGCTCTCTTTTAAGTGTTTTTTTAATGAGAGTAATATAGTTATTTTCTATCCATTCATAAAAGAATTGACTAGGAACTTGTATTGTTAAAATTTGTTTATTTAAACTAACTGCTTTAATTGGTTTAAACCATGTTTTGAAGTTTTGTGCTGTTACATTATCTCTAATAATATTTAAACAATTATTCCAAATTTCTTGACAACTTGTTTCAGGCATTTTTAATACTTATTTAGCTTTTTTGTATAGTTTTTCTATTGTTTTGATGTTAGCAAATATTAAAAAGATATTGTTAATATAAAAGAAAAATTAGACTTGACTTTTAATTTTTTTTTACTTGTATATTTTTCTAGATAAGAGTTTTATTTAAAAACACAAAAAAATCTCAATTTTAGATAAATTTAGTATTTTTTTTCACAAAAATAGGTCCTCCAAAGGTTGTGTTTAGAAGTGTATTTCGATTAAAATGAAAATCAATCTTGCCAAGATTAATTCCTCCCCAACCGACTTGATTTATAATTACTTCTTTTTTTTCTTTATTATATATTTTTATGGGCTCTTTAAGAAATGAATGTGTATGCCCACCAATTATCAAATCGATATATTTGCTTTGCTGAGCTAATAATACATCTGAATCCTTATCTTCATCATATTTAAGTCCTAGATGTGATAAACATATTATTAAATTACATTTTTTTTCTTTTTTAAGATATTTTGCAATTTCATTGGATTTGTTAATAGGATTTTCGTAAAGTACATTACCATAAAGTTCTTTAGGAACTAGTCCATCAAGTTTAATACCAATTCCAAATACACCAATTTTAATACCTCCTTTATTAAAAATTTTATATTCCTGGAATTTATTTTTTAAAATAGTTTTGTCAAAATTATAGTTTGCAATTAAAAATGGAAATTTTGCGTTAGGTAATTGTTTAGCCAATCCATAAAGCCCATTATCAAAGTCATGATTACCTAATGTTGCTGCATCATATTTCATTTCGCTCATTAGTTTAAACTCTAACTCTCCTTTAAAGTAGTTGAAGTATGGTGTTCCTTGAAATATATCACCTGCATCTAATAATAAGACATGTTGATTTTTTTTTCTTATGTTATTAATTATTGCTGCTCTTTGAGCCATTCCTCCGTATCCTTTATACTTGCCATTTTTAATCGGATTAATTCTACTGTGCGTATCATTTGTATGCAGTATTGTAATTTTTGTTTTTTTGCTATTAGTTATTGTAAATGAAGGTAGTATAGTGATGGCTAGAGCACCAATACAACTTTTTTTTATAAATTTTCTTCTACTATTCATAATTAATTTGTATTCTATTATCTAATGTTACTTTTAGGGTATCCATTTGACTGCAATAATCAATTATAACATCTCTTAGTTTTAAATTTAATTTATTTTGTTTAATTTCTTTAAAGAAATACATATTATCTCCTCCGTTAGCTAAATAGTCAGATGTCAAAACCGTAATATGATTATTGTTTTTAAAGTGATTATCTATATTAACTATACTATCCATATAGATTGTTTTTTCGTTTTTAGATGCTATAATGGTCATCCCAGAAAATGGTTCTCCTCCTTGATTAACTATATAATTAATTAAACTTTTAAAGGTTTCTTTATTTATTTCTAAAGTCACTAATTCATTTTCAAAAGGCATTAATTCATATATTTTTTCTCTTGTAACATAACCTTTATAAATATTTGTTCTTAATCCACCCTTATTCATTATACAGATATCTGCTTGTGCATAATTTAGACATAAATCCGTTACAAAATTACCAATTGTGCTTTCAGGACTATCTTTAGTTAAATCGTATTTTGTATAACATAAAGTATCTTGCATATATTTATTTATAATTTTTGTGTATGGAGCAATTATTGATATAATTGTACTGTCTACTTTTCCTTGTACTTTAATATTATCTTGATTATACTCAAATGTTTGGTTGTAAATTTTTTGTGAGCATGCAAAAGATGTAAATAAATATAATAATACTAATATGTTTTTTATTTTCATATTCTGCAATATTAAATATTTTTAGTATTAATATGTATTATTGCAATATGTATTTTTTTAAAACCAAATTAAGAGTCAGGTATGCAGAAACTGATCAAATGGGTTTTGCTTATTATGGTGCATATGCACAATATTATGAAGTTGGGAGAGTAGAGTTGCTCAGGTCAATAGGGATATCTTATAAGAAAGTAGAAAAAATGGGATTTGCGCTACCTGTTGTTAATTGGAATATTTCATATAAGAAGCCTGCATTTTATGATGATGAATTAACGATTAAAACAATAATTAAAACCCCCCCTTCTAAAACATTTGTTTTTGATTATGAAATTTATAATAAATCAAAAGAATTATTAAATTTTGGACAAGTGACTTTAATGTTTATTAATATTAAAACAAAGAAGACTTGTAATGCACCACAAGCAATAGTTGATAGTGTTAAAAGAAAGCTAACATAGTTTAGTAGCTCGATGAAGAGATTTTTTTTAAAACTAAATCAATCATTTTATTTATAGTAAAATAATAGTTTTCACTATATTTTTTTGATAGACGATTTCCAATTACTGCGCAAATTGTTAGAGTGTTGTGACCTAGAGTTCTTCCCAAATAATAAAGGGCGGAAGTTTCCATTTCAAAATTTTTTATTTGTAAATTCTTGAATTTAAAATCTTGCATTTTTTCTTCTAATTGATTTATTGAAGGGGTGATTCTAAGTTGTCTACCTTGTGGTCCGTAAAAACCTGGTGCTGTTGCAGTAATTCCTGTATTTATATTTTCAAATAGATTTAATAAATTTTTAGAAGCTTCAACTATATATGGGGTAGATAATTCTTTTGTCCAATTCATATGATTTGTAAATGCCTTACTAATATCTTTATTTATCACTTTTTTGTTCGAGTAAAAATGAGCAAGGTTATCTAGCCCCAATGCATATGATGATGCAATTAAAGTATCTACTTTGATATTTTTTTGTAATGCACCACATGTCCCTAGTCTTATTATATTCAGAGATTTAGATTTTTTGTTTTTAATTCTTGTATTAAAATCAATATTAACTAATGCATCTAGTTCATTGATTACAATATCAATATTATCTGGCCCAATTCCTGTTGAAATTACACTAATTTTTTTTTTATTAATTAAACCGGTATGAGTAATAAACTCTCTGTGTTTAATTTTACAATATATTTTGTCAAATTTATTAGAAACTAACTCTACTCTTTCAGGATCTCCGACTAATATTATAGTATCAGCTATTTCTTCTTTTGACAGATTTAAATGATAAATTTTTTTTTCCTTAGAAAGTATTAATTCTGTATCAGCTATGATATTCATAGTAAATATGTAATTTTGTATCGACAAATTTAACCAAATAATATAAGTATGTTAAAAAATAAAATATTAGTTCCAATAGGATTTTCAGACCAGTCAATTTGTGCTTTAGAACAAGCATTAAATCTTGCTAAGATAAATAATTCAGATATTGTTTTATTATCAGTGATTAAAGAGCAGAGTGTTATGCAAACATTGTTTACAGATGATAATTCAGATGAATTAAAAGTTAAGGTTAAAGAAAAGTTAGATAGTATAGCTTTAGAATATAAACAAAAGGACAATATTTCTATTGATACTATGATAGCAAAAGGCAAAATTTACGAACAGATTAATATAGTTGCCGATATTATTTCTGCTGACTTAATTGTCATGGGTACAAACGGCTCACAAGGCCGTAAAAGCAAAATCATTGGCTCGAATGCTGAAAAAGTTGTTAGGTTAGCTAAATGTCCTGTTATTACAATTAAAGGTAAAGATCATAGAATTGGGTGTAAAAATATTATTTTACCTCTAGATTTAGAGAAAGAAACTAAAGAAAAGGTTACATATGCATTAGAATATGCAAGATATTGGGATGCTACAGTTAGAGTAGTTTCTGTATTATTACAAGATAATAATTTAGTTAGAGAAAAATTGATTAAAAATATTAATCAGGTAACAGATTTTATTCTTAAAGCTGGTGTTAATTGTACTTCTGAGTTGGTTGAGGGAGAAAAGAAACAAACTTTAGGAGATTTTGTATTTGAATACAGTATGAATTTTGATGCAGACCTAATAATAATTATGACTAAAAAAGAAGAATTATCATTTTCTAATAATATTAGTGAAACAGCTAGATACATAATTAATAATTCAGAGATTCCAGTAATGAGTGTAAAACCGAAAGAATCTAAATATATAAGCCCTCCTACTACTGCTTTTTAATGAGTCTAGCATCTAGATTATATAAAATTTGTGTTAACAATAATCTTTCTATTGCTACTGCTGAAAGTTGTACATCAGGTCTTATTTCATCAACTATTTGTTCTGTAAGTGGTGCTTCATCTTTTTTTAAAGGTGGTTTAATTGCCTATCAGGATCAAGTAAAAATTAATCAATTAAATATATCTAAGTCATTAATTGAAAAAAAAACATCGGTTTCTTTAGATGTTGCCAAAAAGATGGCTAAAAATTCTTTAGATATTTTTAATGCAGATTATGCTATTGCTACAACAGGATATACAGGTCCTACAGGGGGAAACGATAAAGATCCGATTGGTACGGTGTTTATTGCTGTTGCAAATGAATTTGATACTATAGTAAAGCATTTTGTTTTTGATGGAAATAGAGAAATTATCACAAAAAAAATCGTTGATACTGCATTAGAATTACTGATTATGGAAATAAAAAAAAATGAGTAATAGAACTTATATTTTATTTTAGATTGTATATTTGCACACTAAAAATTAAAAAAATGTCAAAGATTTGTCAAATTACCGGTAAAAAAGTAATGGTTGGAAATAACGTTTCACATGCAAATAATAAAAACAAAAGAAAATTTTATCCTAACTTACAAACTAAAAAGTTTTTTGTTCCTGAAACAGGTGAAACAGTGATACTAAAAGTTTCTACTAAGGCAATCAGAACTATTAATAAAAATGGCATTGCATCTGTTTTAGCTAAAGCTAAATCTAATGGAAATATTTTAGTTTAAAAATATTTAATTTTTTCTAATATAAGTTGTTATATTTGAAAATGATTCATAACACTTTAAAAAGATATAAATGAAAAAAAATAATTTAGGTTTATTGTGTTTTTTAGCTTTTATTTTAATTTTTTCTTCTTGTAAAAAAGAAGATTCAATTTTAGGCTGTACAGACTCAACAATGTTTAATTACAATCCTGATGCAACTGATGATGATGGTTCTTGTATTGAAATAATTGAAGGTTGTACTGATGTATTAATGTTTAATTACAATCCTGATGCAAATACTGATGATGGAAGTTGCTTGTCTGCATTTGATGTTGCTTTGGGCGATTGGAACATTAGTCCAGATTGTGAAGAGTTTACCATTCCTGTTATAGGCACTACAATATCGTTAAATGATCAATTACCTGAATCTATAGAAGTTATGGGGAGTGATGATATATTGTATATAGAAATTGGTGATACAGAAGTAAATGGTTCTATTGATAATTCTGGAGTAATAACAGTACCAACACAAACTGTATCTATTGATATGGGTTTTGGCCCTATGGATATAGACGTAGAGGGTGATGGTGTAATTGTTACTGATATAAGTGGTAATATGGATTTGACATATTCATTTGAGATAGAAATGATTCCCGGATTTCCTTTGTCTGAATCATTAGATTGTTCTATTTCGTTATCCAAATAATATTTTTTCATGAAGTGGATGTTTTTTTTGTTACTTTTAACAAATACTTCATTATTACATTCTCAACATTTTAATAGGGGAGATACTTTGCGTGGTTTTTTAAGCGAATATAGATCATGTTATGACGTTAAATTTTATGATTTAAAAGTAACAATTGATGATTTAGAAAAATCTATTGAGCAATCTTCAAATACTATACACTTTTTAGCTTTAAATGATTTTAGTACTTTTCAAATAGATTTAGCATCTAATATGCAAATTATATTTATTGATTTTGAAGGTGATAGTTTAGAATATGTAAGAGATTTTAATGCAGTTTTCGTAAAGTTCAATAGACAAATTCATAAGAATGAGAATTGTAAAATTACTATTCATTATTGGGGTTACCCTAAAGAGGCAAGAAATCCTCCTTGGGATGGTGGTTTTTCATGGAAAAAAGATAAAAATAATAATCCTTGGATAGGTGTATCTTGTCAAGGTATTGGTGCTAGTTTATGGTGGCCATGTAAAGATCATCAATCTGATAAACCTGATAGTATGCTCATAACTATTACTGCACGAGATCCATTGAAAATTTTATCAAATGGAAATTTAATAGAAGAAAAAATTATTTGGAGCTCATATTTTAACTCATGGATGAACACAAGTACGTGGTTTGTTTCTTATCCTATTAATAATTATAATGTTACTCTTAATATTGGAGATTATGTTCATTTTTCAGATTATTATGTTTCAATTAGTGATACTTTACAATTAGATTATTATGTTTTATCAGGTAATGAGGAAAAAGCTGTAAAGCATTTCAATCAAGTAAAACCGATGATGAATTGTTTTGAAAATTATTTTGGTGCATACCCATTTATAAATGATGGATATGCGTTGATTCAAACACCATATTTAGGCATGGAGCACCAATCTGCTATTTCTTATGGAAATAATTTTTTACCTGGATATTATGGTAATAAAAATTTTATTGATGGTTTAGATTTTGATTTTATAATTGTACATGAAAGCGGTCATGAATGGTGGGGGAATTCGGTAACTACTAATGATATTGCCGATATGTGGGTTCATGAAGGTTTTTGCACTTACTCTGAGGTTCTTTATGTTGAGTGTATGTATGGATATGAAAAAATGCTGAGTTATGTTAACAATCAAAAGCAAAATGTTAGAAATGACATGCCTGTATTAGGACATTATAATGTTAATCGTCATGGAAGTACAGATATGTATTATAAAGGTTCTTTAATGTTACATACTTTAAGAACACTTGTCAATAATGATTCTCTCTGGTTTGAAATTATATATGATATTGCAAACAATTTTAAATATAAAGCTATAGATGGTAATGAAATTATCAATTATATAAAGAAAAAAACAGGTAAAGAACTTACGGCTTTTTTTAATCAATATTTAAAGCAAAAGGAACTTCCAATTTTTAATTATTCACTTGAAAAAAATGGTCGAAATACGACTTTGATATTTAATTGGGATGCTGTAGAAGATTTTAATATGCCATTATTAATCAATACAGGTAGAGAAGATTTCTGGATATATCCTTCAAAAGATATCAAAGAACTTGATTTAGGTTTTTTTGACAACAATACATTTCGTATTAGAACAGATTTAATGTATATAGAAGTTAAAAACTTATGAATTACATATATGTTTAGAAATTTTATTTAAATTTGCAATCCAAAATTTACAGACATGGCAAAAAAGGGAAATAGAATTCAAGTTATATTAGAGTGTACAGAGCATAAAGCAAGTGGTATGCCAGGAACATCTAGGTACATTACAACAAAAAATAAAAAGAATACTCCTGATAGGCTTGAATTAAAAAAGTTTAACCCTATTTTGAAAAAAATGACTATTCATAAGCAAATAAAATAAAATGGCAAAGAAGACTGTAGCATCATTACAAAAAAAAGGAGCAAAATCTTTCACAAAAGCAGTAAAATTATCTAGGTCAGCTTCTGGAAATTATTCATTTAAGAGTGAAATTGTGCCTAAAGATAAGGTTAAAGAATTTTTTGCAAAAAAATAATAATTTGTTACTTAATAAGATAAAGCTTCTTTCTATTTTTGAAAGAAGCTTTTTATTTATAAACTAAATAGCTTAACTATGGGTGTATTTGATAAAGTTAAAAATCTTTTAAATAAAAATGAAAAAAAAATAAATACTGCTTTAGACAAGGATCAAGTATCTATTTCTTCTAATTTGAATAAACAAATAATTGCATCAGGTATTGAAAAAACAAAGTCAAGTTTTTTTGGTAAAATAGCACGTACAGTAGCTGGTAAATCAACAATTGATGAGTCCGATCTTGATGATATTGAAGAAATATTAATAACTTCGGATATAGGTGTTGATACTACTTTAAAAATCATAAATAAATTAGAAGAAAGAGTAGCGAAAGATAAGTATATAAATACATCAGAACTAAATAACTTGTTGAAAGAGGAGATCCTATCTCTTATGCATGATTTTAATGAAAGCAATATAAATGTTAATGAACCTTATGTTATTATGGTAGTTGGGGTAAATGGAGTAGGTAAAACAACAACAATTGGAAAGTTAGCTAATTATTATAAAAATCAGGGAAAAAAAGTTGTTTTAGGTGCTGCTGATACTTTTAGAGCAGCTGCAGTTGATCAGTTAGTTTTGTGGTCAGAAAGAGTAGGTGTAGAAATTATCAAGCAAGATATGGGGTCTGATCCCGCATCTGTTGCTTTTGATACTATCCAATCAGCAAAATCTAATGATGCTGATGTCGTTATTATTGATACTGCAGGTAGATTACACAATAATGTTAATTTAATGCGTGAGTTGTCAAAAATAAGAAATGTAATGGGTAAGGTCATTAAAGAAGCACCACATGATGTAATGCTTGTCTTAGACGCTTCTACTGGTCAGAATGCAATAGAGCAGGCAAAACAATTTACTCAGGCTACTAAAGTTGACTCAATTGCCTTGACAAAATTAGATGGCACTGCTAAAGGGGGCGTTGTTATAGGAATCTCGGATCAATTTAAAATTCCTGTTAAATATATTGGTGTGGGTGAAGGGATTGATGATTTACATAATTTTAACAAAAAGGAATTTGTTGATTCATTATTTAACTAATGCGTACAAAATATTCTAAAAAGAACAAGATTAATATTATTACTCTTGGATGCTCTAAAAACTTGTATGATTCTGAAGTTTTAATGGGGCAGTTAAATGCTAATAAAATATCAGTTAAACACGAATCAGAAAATGATGATGCAAATATAGTTGTTGTAAATACTTGTGGATTTATTGATAATGCAAAGGAAGAATCAATAAATACAATTCTTCATCAAGCACAAAGAAAACAGCATGGTTTAATTGATAAATTATATGTTATGGGTTGTCTTTCAGAAAGATATAAGTCTGATTTAGAAAAAGACATTTTAGATGTTGACCAATATTTTGGAACTACTGATCTCCCTCGATTATTGAAAGTTTTAGGAGCAAACTATAAACATGAATTAATAGGAGAGAGAATTATAACCACTCCTAAACATTATGCTTATTTAAAAATATCTGAGGGATGTAATAGACCTTGTTCTTTTTGTGCAATCCCATTAATGAGGGGTAAGCATAAGTCAAAATCAATTGATCAATTAGTTCAAGAAGCTAATTCTTTAGCTAAAAAAGGAGTGAAAGAGTTAATTCTTATAGCTCAGGACTTAACTTTTTATGGTTTAGATATATATAAAAAGAGAAAATTGGCAGAATTACTTGAAGAGTTGTCGAAAGTAAATGGAATCGATTGGATAAGATTGCATTATGCATTTCCAAGTGGTTTTCCTCAAAATGTTTTGGATGTTATGAAAGATAATAAGAAAATTTGTAACTATATCGATATCCCACTTCAACATATAAATGATGATATATTAAGATCAATGAAAAGAGGTACATCGCATAAAAAAACAGTTGATTTATTGAATATATTTAGAAATAAAGTTAAAGGTATTACAATTAGAACTACATTAATAGTTGGATATCCAGGAGAAACAGAAGAAATGTTTCAAGAATTAAAAAAATGGGTTTCTGAAACAAAATTTGATAGATTGGGGATATTTACATATTCGCATGAGGAGAATACTTCTGCATATAACTTAGAGGATAACGTCCCTGAAAAAATTAAAAAAGCACGAGCAGAAGAAATAATGAATATACAATCAAATATTTCATATAATTTAAATCAAAAAAAGATTGGTAAGACTTTAAAGGTAATATTTGACAGAAAAGAGGGTAATTATTTTGTTGGAAGAACAGAATTTGATAGTCCAGATGTTGATAATGAAGTTTTAGTTAGCGCAGATACAAATTATGCTAGAATTGGAGATTTTGCGTATGTAAAAATTTTTAAAGCTGATCATTTTGATTTATATGGAAATATAGTAATAAAATGACTTAAATAATTAATTTTGTATTGTTAAATATATTCAAACATGTTTGAGAGTTTATCCCAAAAATTAGAGAAAGCTTTTAAGGTATTAAAGGGTCAAGGAAGTATATCTGAAATCAATGTAGCTCAAACGATGAAAGAAATACGTCGAGCGCTTATTTCGGCTGATGTAGATTTTAAAACTGCTAAATCGTTTACTAACAGTGTTAAAGAAAAAGCAATTGGTCAAAAAGTATTAACCTCTATTGATCCAGGTCAACTTCTAACAAAAATAATGAAGGATGAGTTGGCATTACTTATGGGTAGTGAATCTTCTGAAATTAGTTTATCAGCTAATCCGACAATTATATTAGTTGCAGGTTTACAAGGAAGCGGTAAAACAACATTCACAGGAAAATTAGCTTTATATCTAAAAAGTAAAAAAAATAAAAGACCTTTGATGGTAGCTTGTGACGTTTATCGACCAGCGGCAATTAATCAAATAGGTGTTCTGGCTGAACAAATTGGAGTTGATGTATATAAAGATTTAGAAACTAAGGATCCAATTAAAATTGCGCTGGATGCTATAAAGCATTCAAAAACTTATGGACATAATGTTGTAATTATTGATACAGCAGGAAGATTATCAGTTGATGAAAAAATGATGAAGGAAATAACTGATATAAAGAATACAATTAATCCTCATGAAATACTTTTTGTCGTTGATTCAATGACAGGTCAGGATGCTGTAAATACCGCAAAATCTTTTAATGAAAAACTAAATTATGATGGAGTAATATTAACTAAACTTGATGGAGATACTAGAGGAGGTGCTGCGCTAACTATTCGTTCAGTTGTAGATAAGCCTATTAAATTTATTGGTACGTCAGAAAAAATGGATGGACTTGATGTATTTCACCCTGATAGAATGGCAGGACGAATTTTAGGAATGGGAGATGTAATTTCATTGGTAGAAAGAGCGCAACAGCAGTTCGATGAGGAAGAAGCAAGAAAAGTTCAAAAAAAAATTGCTAAGAATCAATTTGGATTTGATGATTTTTTAAAGCAGATTCAACAAATTAAAAAAATGGGAAATATGAAAGATTTAATGGGTATGATTCCTGGAGTTGGTAAAGCTATTAAAAATGTTGATATTGATGATGATGCATTTAAAGGAATAGAGGCAATAATTCATTCAATGACATTAGAAGAAAGAAAAAACCCCAATATATTAAATGGAAATAGAAAAAAGCGTATTGCTCAAGGTAGTGGGACTTCAGTAGTTCAAGTTAATCAATTGATTAAGCAATTTAGTCAAATGGGAAAAATGATGAAGATGATGCAAGGAGGAGGAGCAAGTAAAATGATGCAGATGATGAAGGGTAATGGAAAAATACCAGGAATGTAATATTATGATATTATTAGACGGAAAAAAAGTAGCGAATGATGTAAGAAAAGAAATTTCTGAGCAAGTATCTTTACTGTTGAAAAAAGGTTATAAAAGACCTCATTTAGCTGCAATTTTAGTTGGAAATGATGGTGCAAGTCAAACGTATGTTAATGCAAAGGTTAAAGCATGTAAAGAAGTTAATTTTCAATCCACATTAACAAGATTAGATGAAAGTATTTCTGAATCTGAATTATTAAATGAAGTTAAGAAACTTAATGATGATTCAAGTGTTGATGGACTAATAGTTCAATTACCTTTGCCTAATCATATTGATGAAGCTAAAGTTACACAAGCAATTTCTCCAAATAAGGATGTTGATGGTTTTCACCCCATTAATATAGGAAGAATGGTTTTAGATTTACCTTCATATCTTCCTGCTACACCTGCTGGTATAATAGAAATTTTAAGAAGATATAATATTAATTGTGTAGGAAAACATTGTGTAGTTATAGGAAGGAGTCATATTGTTGGTTCACCTATTAGTATTTTAATGGCAAAAAATACTAGTATAGGAAACTGTACTGTTACTTTAGTACATAGTAGAACAAAAAAATTACAAGAGATTACAAAGATGGCAGATATTTTAATAGTTGCTATTGGAAAAAAGAATTTTGTGACTGAAGATATGGTGAAGGATGGGGTATGTGTTATAGATGTGGGGATTAATAGAATCAAATCTAATCAAACTAAAAGCGGATGGAAATTAATTGGTGATGTTGATTTTAATAAAGTTAAAAATAAGTGTAGTTATATTACTCCTGTTCCTGGCGGAGTTGGGCCTATGACTATTGCAATGTTATTAAATAATACTTTGAATTCTGCAAAAAAAGAGATTTATTGATTTTTTTATATATTTGCCGCGGATTTATGGGTATTTTTCTCATATAGTATTAACAATTTTAAGATAAATAATTATGGAAGGAACAGTAAAATGGTTTAATTCAAGTAAAGGATATGGTTTTATTGAAGGTTCTGATGGAACTGATTACTTTGCGCATTTTCAAGAAATTCAAGTGGAAGGCTACAAAACTCTTAAAGAGGGAGCTGCAGTTTCATTTGAAGCGGGAGATGGAGAGAAAGGACCTGTTGCAAAAAATATTGTAAAAGTAGATGCTTAAGCATTAGATTATATAATATTCTTAAACGAGCTTTTTAAGCTCGTTTTTTTTTGCACAAATTTTTTTCAAGTTCATGTAGTTCATCTCTCATTTTTGCAGCACCAATAAAATTTAGTTCTTTAGCCATTTTTTGCATTTCTGTTTTTGTATGTTTAATCATTCTATTTAGTTGATCTATTGATGCATTTTTTAAAATAGGTTTTTCTTTAATATTTTTCTTTTTATATGGATTAAGTTTATCTAAAATTTTATTATTTGTATTTTTTACTAATGCTTTTGGCTTTATTCCATTTTCTTTATTAAACATAATTTGTTTTTTTCTCCTTCTATTTGTTTCATCAATTGTTTTTTTCATGGCTTGTGTAATTTTATCTGCGTACATTATGACTTTACCATTAATATTTCTTGCAGCTCTTCCAGCTATTTGTGTTAATGCTCGTTCAGATCTAAGAAAACCTTCTTTGTCTGCATCTATTATAGTCACTAAACTTACTTGTGGCAGATCTAATCCTTCTCTTAATAAATTTACTCCAATAAGTACATCAATTTCACCAATTTTTAAACTATGAAGAATTTCTACTCTTTCCATTGTATCTACATCAGAATGAATATAATTACATTTTATATTGAATTTTAAAAGATATTTACTTAATTCTTCACTCATTCTTTTTGTTAATGTTACAACAATTATTCTTTCATTTTTGTTTATTCTTTTTCTAATTTCTTCTAATAAATCATCAATTTGATGTTTACTTTTTCTAATTTCAATCTTTGGATCTAAAACTCCTGTGGGTCTGATAATTTGTTCTGTAATAACACCATTTGATTTGATAAGTTCATAATCTGCAGGTGTTGCACTAACATAAATGGTTTGATTAACAATTTTTTCAAACTCTTCAAACTTTAAAGGTCTATTATCTAGAGCTGAAGGGAGTCTAAACCCATGCTCTACAAGATTTGTTTTTCTTGAACGATCTCCACCATACATAGCTCGTATTTGAGGTATTGTTACATGACTTTCATCAATAACTGTAAGAAATTCTTTTGGAAAGTAGTCTAATAAACAAAATGGTCTAGCTCCTTCTTTTCTACCATCAAGATATCTTGAGTAGTTTTCTATACCAGAACAATACCCAAGTTCTTTTATCATCTCAATATCAAATTTTGTTCTCTCATTTATTCGTTTTGATTCATTAATTAAATTAAGTTCATTAAAATAATCTACTTGTTTTTTTAAATCTATTTGAATTTTATCAATTGCATTATTTATTTTACTATTTGATGCAAGAAATATATTGGCAGGAAAAATACTTACAGATTCTAGAGTGTTAATTACATCTCCTGAATTAGGATCAATACTTTCAATACTTTCAATTTCATTTCCCCAAAAACTAATTCTATATATTATTTCATTATGTGCTAAATATACATCAACGATGCTTCCTTTTACTTTAAATGTACCTTTAGTTATTTCATTATTTGTTCTACTATATAGTGAAGAAACAAGTTTTTGGAGTAAAATATATTGTTCAATTACATCTCCTTTTTTTATTTCTATTATTCCGTTATAAAAATCTTCAGGGTTCCCAATTCCATATATACAACTAACAGAAGATACAACTATTATATCTTTTCTTCCAGATAATAAACTTGCTGTAGCGCTTAATCTATATTTCTCTATCTCTTCATTAACAGATAAATCTTTTTCAATATATGTACCTGTACTAGGAATATATGCTTCTGGTTGATAGTAATCATAATAAGAAACAAAATATTCAACACTATTTTTAGGGAAAAATTGTTTAAACTCACTAAATAGCTGAGCTGCTAATGTTTTATTATGACTTAGAATTAGTGTTGGTCTTTTTATGTCTTTTATCACGTTGGCAATAGTAAAAGTTTTACCTGATCCAGTTACACCCATAAGAGTTTGAAATTTTTCATTTGATTTTAATCCTGCAACAAGATTTTTTATTGCTTCAGGTTGATCACCAGTAGGAAGAAAATCTGATTCAATTTTAAAATCCATTCTTATAAATATTTTGGTTTAGAAGTTCCATATTTTCCAGCTTTCCTCAGCTTGAATTTTAAGCATTTGCAGACCATTTATAGTTAAAGCATTATTTTTTTTTCCGTATTTTAAAAATTTTGTTTCTTTCGGATTATATGTTAAATCAAAAAGTAAATGTCGATTATTAATATATTCGTAAGGAATTTTTGGATATTTCTTTATTTCAGGAAGGGTTCCTAAAGGTGTTGTATTTATTATTATATCATAATAATTTATTATTTTTTCATTTAAGTCTGAATAGTCGAAAGAGGTGTTTCTATTTACTGTTTTATATTCAATATTAATTTGATTTAATGCGTATTTTATTGCTTTTGAAGCGCCACCATCACCAAGTACAAGTGCTTTTTTTCTTTTGTTTAATATTGGCTGTATACTGTATCTAAATCCAATATGATCAGTATTATGACCTATAATTTTTTTTTTATGTCTTTTAATAGTATTAACAGCTCCAATTAATTTTGCGTCATCACTTAACTCATCTAAAAAAGGAATTACTTGTTCTTTAAATGGCATTGTTACATTTAGTCCATTTATTTTATTTTTTATGATAAAACTTGGTAGTTTAGAGATGTCATCTAAATCAAAATTGAGATATTTTGTGTTCGTTATTTTTTCTTCTTTAAATTTATTAAGGAAGTATTCTTTGGAGAATGAGTTTTCTAGTTTATTACCTATTAGTCCGTAAATTTTCATTATACTTTTTTTGAATCAAATTGTTCAATTAAATAGACAACAAAAAAACCTATCATCATTAATAATATTGCAAATATATTTTCTTGATTCATCTCTTTAGGTAAATACTTCTCGTATTCTATGGTTTTTTTCACTCCATCAATTATTATTGTTTCTGAAGCTATTTGCCAAGGCCAGGTAATACTTAATGAACCTAAAATAAATCCTGTTAATGCAGCTAAAGTAATATCTTTATAATGTTTAAATACCCAAGCTAATAAATGTGAAAAACTCATAAGTCCAAAAATAGAGCCTAAGCAGAAGATACTTAATAGGGTAATATTGAAGTCAACAATGGATTCAACCATTAATAGTTCATAATTACCCATAAGAATTAAAATAAATGACCCCGAAAGACCTGGGAGCATCATACCACTAATTCCAATGATTCCACATATAAAAACAAAAAGTAAACCATCATTTGCAACACCTTTATTTAAAAAGCTAAGTGAAAACGCTATTAGTGTGCCTATAGATATACTAATAATACATTCTAAACTCCATTTATTTATTCTTTTACCAACAAATAAAACAGATGCTATTATTAGTCCAAAAAAGAATGCCCAAATTAATATAGGAAAATTTTCAAATAAATATTCAAATAAACTGGCTATACTAAAGACACTTACTAAGCTTCCTCCAAATATTGCAAATAAAAAATAAAGATTCGTGTGTTTTATGAAGTTTGAAAATTGTTTTTTTTTCAAAAGTATTAAAGCTTCTTTATCAAAAGATTTTAAAGAGATAATTAATTCTTCATAAATCTTAGTAATTAATGCAATTGTTCCTCCTGATACTCCAGGAATTACATTTGCAATTCCCATTGCCATTCCTTTAAGAAATAAAATCATGTAATAATTCATTTCTTTATATTTAAAAAATTAGAGAATGTATCTGCTCTCATACCTCTTCTTAAGCATTCTAAAGATAAAATATCTTTGCATCCAATATTTCCTAAGTTTACATGTGGTCCAAATTTATTAATTAACCAAGCTTGTTGCGTTTGTTTTGGAGCTTCCCATAAAATATTATCTATTTTTACTTTATTAATTATCTCAGTTACCATTTTTTTTTCAATTTCCCCATCTGAATTATAAATTCCAATGTTTCCACTTTCTCTACTTTCTGTAATTACTTTCCAACTTCCAGCTTCTAGTTCTTTTTGAATCCATATTGGCCAGTTTTCTGTTTTATTTTCTTCTAAATTATTCTTTCTACCTACTTCACTAATAACTGTAAAATCTTTTTTGAAATCTCTTATTATATTACATTTTTTATCGTGACTAATATCTATGCATCCATCAGATATCTCAACCATATTAATTTTGTTTTTTTCTAAAAATCTCTTGTATTCATTAATTTGATTTCTTATTGCAAAGTATTCAAAGAGAGTACCACCAGCATGAACTAAAATATTATTTTCAATGAATAGACTTACTTTTTCTTTTAAATTAGGAGTTAAAAAACTTGTTCCAAAACCAAATTTTACAATATCGGTATATTCTGAGCATAATGAGATAAAGTCTTCCGATTCTCTAATTGATAGCCCTGTATCAATCATCATTGTAAGACCATTTTCTCTATTTTTAGAATTGTGTATGGTCATTTGTATTAATTAAAAAATTTATTTTAAACAAAGATAGTAATGATTATGTAAACAAAAATTTAATTATGTAGTTTTGTTTATATTTTAGTATATGACATTAATTAAATCAATTTCGGGTATTAGAGGTACTATTGGAGGTGAATTAGGTGATTCTCTTACACCTTTAGATATTGTAATTTTCACCACTTCCTATGCGTTTTTTATTAAAAATCAAAAATTGTCATCAAATACTATTATTATTGGAAGAGATGCTAGAAAATCAGGTTTAATGGTAAGTAATATCGTTTCAGGAACATTGATTGGTTGTGGTTTTGATGTTATAGATGTAGGATTATCTACAACGCCAACAATTGAAATGGCAGTAATTCGTGAAAATGCTGCTGGTGGTATTATAATAACAGCAAGTCATAATCCAAAAGAATGGAATGCTCTTAAATTATTAAATAGTTTCGGTGAATTTTTATCTGAAAATGATGGAAAAAAAATTCTGTCTATAGCAGAGGGTAAGCAGTTTAATTATTCAAAAGTAGATTCCTTAGGTTCTTATATTTTTGATAATAGTCATAATCTAAAACATTTAGATGATATTTTAAAATTAGATTTAGTAAATGTAAATTTAATCCGTAAAGCTAAGTTTAAGGTTGTTGTTGATGCAGTTAACTCTTCAGGAGGTTTTATGGTTCCTCTTTTATTAGAAAGGCTTGGAGTGAAGTGTATTAAATTATATTGCGATCCTAATGGAGATTTTCCACATAACCCAGAGCCTTTAGCTGAACATTTACATGATATTTCTAAACTTGTTTCTTCTGAAAAAGCAGATTTTGGTATTGTCGTTGATCCTGACGTAGATAGACTAGCTATAGTATGTGAAGATGGCAGTATGTTTGGGGAAGAATATTCTTTAGTTTCAATTGCTGATTATGTTTTAAGTCATGAAAAAGGTAATACAGTATCTAATCTGTCCTCATCAAGAGCTCTTAAGGACGTTACTGTTAAATATAAAGGAACATATAAGGCTGCAGCAGTTGGGGAAGTAAATGTTGTAGAAATGATGAAAAAAAATGATGCAATTATTGGAGGAGAAGGAAATGGAGGCATTATATATCCTAAATTACATTATGGTAGAGATGCTTTAGTTGGTATTGCTTTATTTTTAAGTCAACTTGCTGAAAGAAACTTAACAGTAAAAGAATTAAAAGAAACTTTACCTGCTTATTTTATGTCAAAAAACAAGTTAAAATTAAAACCTGAAATAGATGTAGATAAAATACTATTGAATCTACAAATGCATTTTGAAAAAGAATACTCAATAACTATTATCGATGGTTTGAAAATTGATTTTAAAGATGGCTGGGTGCACCTTCGTAAATCTAATACTGAGCCTATAGTTAGAATTTATTCAGAAGGAGTTACAAAAGAAAAGGCTGATATTTATTCTAAAATGATAATTAATGAAATTAAATCTTTATTGTAATGAGAGTATATTTAGATAATGCCGCAACTACTCCAATTTCACCTGAAATTATAGAAATGATGAATGAGATGATGAAGACACATTTTGCAAACCCTTCTTCAATTCATTCTTTTGGTAGAGAGTCTAAAATAATTATTGAAAATGCACGAAAAAGTATTGCTGATTTATTAAATACATCTCCAGGTACTATTTTTTTTACATCTGGAGGGACAGAGGCAGATAATATGGCAATTAATTGTGGAATAGGTTCACATGATATCAAGCATGCTGTTACTTCTAAAATTTCACATCATGGGGTTTTATATCCATTGCAAGACCTTGAAAAAAAAGGTGATATAAAGTTATCTTATGTTGATATAGATAATCATGGAATAGTATGCTTATCTAGTCTTGAAAAAATCTTGAAAAATAATACACGTTCATTTGTATCTATAATGCATGCAAATAATGAAATAGGCACAATACAAGACATAACGACAATAGGCTCATTATGTAAAAAATATAATGCAATTTTTCATTCTGATACCGTTCAGACAATGGCTCATTATCCTTTTGATATTAATAATTTAAATATTGACTTTTTAGCTGCTTCTGCTCATAAATTCCACGGTCCTAAAGGTGTAGGTTTTATCTTTATTTCTGAAAATATTAATATCAAACCATTTATTAGAGGAGGAGGGCAGGAAAGAAACATGCGAGCTGGAACAGAAAATATAATTGGTATTGCAGCTTTAGCTAAGGCTATGGAGATAGCTTATACTAATTTAGATGAAGAGTCTAAATTTATAAAGAATTTAAAACAATATATGATTGATAAACTAAAAACTGAAATCAAAGATGTGCAATTTTATGGTAATTGTACCGACCTTGAAAAAAGTTTATACACTGTTCTTTCTTGTAGTTTTCCTAAAAATGATAAATCAGATATGTTATTGTTTAACTTAGATATTTTAGGTGTTGCTTGTAGTGGAGGAAGTGCATGTAGTTCTGGAAGTAATAAGGGCTCCCATGTTTTAAGAGAAATTGACTTATCTAATCAACGTACAGGTATTAGATTTTCATTTAGTAAATATAATACTAAAGAAGATATAGATTTCACAATACAAAAGTTAAAAGAGCTATTTCGTTAGTTTTCTAATTTTAATATTAAGATATCCATAAATTATACTCATAATGGGAGAAATTAAATTAAAGAAACAATAGGGGAGGTATGTAAATGTTGCAACTCCTAATACTGCAGATTGTGTAGCACCACATGTGTTCCATGGAACTAATACTGATGTTACTGTTCCACTATCTTCAATTGTCCTACTTAAGTTTTCTGGAGCTAGATTATTTTTTTTGTATGAATCAGAAAACATACGACCAGGAACTACAATGCTTAAATATTGATCTGATGCAGTTAAATTAAAAAATATACATGTTCCTGCAGTTGTTGCAATTAAATTACCTGTGTTCTTTGCATATTTTAAAATTGGTTCTGCAATTTTTTTTAATAGTCCTGTTGATTGCATAGCTCCACCGAAAATCATTGCACATATTATTAGCCATATAGTATTCATCATACCTGCCATTCCACCAGAATATAGCAATGAATCCATCATTGATTTTAATGATTTGATTTCAGTATTAGTACTTATTGATATTTCACCAGTCATCGAGCTAACAATTGTAAAATAGCATGAATAAAAGTCTAACTGATTAGAGTTTGCAATTATTTTTATTATTTCTGGTTGAAAAAAAATTGTAGAGATTCCAGCTAAAAAAGTACCAATTATAAGTACTGCAATTGCAGGTGTTTTTTTAATTATGAGTAAAATTATAATTATAGGTATGGAAAATAACCATCCATTTATATTGAATGTACTTGAAATAGCATTCAATATCTCATCTGTATTTTCACCCGTAGCTTCTCTAAAATTGATGCCAATTATTAAAAAAATGATTAGTGTTATGATAAATGATGGTATTGTTGTATATGTCATGTATTTGATGTGTGTAAACAAATCCGTCCCAGAAGATACAGGAGCAAGATTTGTTGTATCAGAAAGTGGAGACATTTTATCTCCAAAATATGCTCCTGAAATTATTGCTCCTGCAATTAATCCTATAGGTAAACCTAGGGCTTTTCCTATACCTAATAATGCAATCCCAATTGTAGCTATTGTACTCCATGAGCTTCCTGTAGCTAAAGACACAATTGCTGAAATAATTGCAGTAGCAAATAAAAAAACTTTTGGATTTAATATTTGAAGTCCATAATAGATCATAGCTGGAACTATACCGCTTATTAACCATGTTCCTGTAAGAGCTCCTATTAGTAATAATATAATTATTGCTGGCGTAGTATTTGCTATACTAGAACTTATGTCTTTTAAAATTTTTTTAAAATTTACTGTTCTAAATTTAAGTCCTATAACTGTAGCTATTGAAGCAGAAATCAACAATGCTAATTGATTTGCACCAGAAAGTGATTCATCTCCAAAAAGAATTACGTTATATGCTAATAAAATAATTAAAATTAATATTGGAAATAAGCATAATATATAGTGAGGCTTTGTTTTTTTCATAAAAATTGATACAATTATATTATACCAATTTCATGTATGCACTTCTTTATAGCTCTATATGTTCTCTCTATATTATTATCTAAGCCTATTGAAATACGAACTAAACCATTTGATAACCCGATTTTAGACCTTTCGTTTTCAGGAATTTCAGAAGATGTAGATAATCCAGGTGCTGAAAAAAGTGTTTTGTAAAAACCTAGACTAACCGCAAGATAACCAAGGTTATTTTTTTGCATTTTTTCCATCAATTTATTGGCATTAGCCTCAGTTTTTGTATCTATAACAAATATTCCACCATATCCAAATTCTTTGTTAAAGATTTGGTTCATGATTTTATGTTGAGGATGATTTTCTAGACCAGGATAAATAATTTTTACACCATCTTGAGATAAGTTTTTTGCTAAATAACATGCATTTTCCGAATGTTTTTTTATTCTTAAATGTAAAGTTTTAAGATTTTTCAAAATACTAGATGATCTAAAAGAATCCATTACAGGTCCTAGTAACATAGCACTGCCAGAATTTACATCAATCATTTCTTGTATGAAATTTTCATCTGAGCAGACAACACCCCCAACTGTATCAGAAGATCCATTTATAAATTTTGTTAGTGAATGAATGACTATATTGGCTCCTAATTTTGCTGGAGATAAAATTAGTGGAGTAAATGTATTATCTACAACTAATTTTAGATTATGTTTTTTTGCAATTTTTGCAATTTTAGTAATATTTGCAACTTCTAAAAGAGGATTACTAATAGTTTCACAATAAATTACTTTAGTTTTATTAGTTATTTGATTTTCAATCTGTTCAAATTTAGTAATATCTACAAATTTTGTTTTGATATTGAATTTAGGTAGGTAGTTTTTAAAAAACGCATAAGTACCACCATAAATAGTTCTACTACTTATAATTTCATCTTCATGATTACATATCTGTAGTATGGTATTTGTAATTGAGGCCATTCCAGAAGAAGAAATAATTGCACCTTTCATCCCTTCCATTTCTGCTATTGCTTTACTTAAGTATGATGTTGATGGATTAGTATGTCTTGAGTATAGATAGCATCCCTCACGTGTTCCTTCAAATACATCTTCCATCGTTTTTCCTGAGAGATAAGTAAAAGTAGATGAATCTGCAATAGATGGATTAACACCTCCATATTCACCAAAAAACTGTAAATCTTGAATTTTATCTGCAGGTGACCATTTATTTTTTTTGTTCATTGTTTGTATGTATTAGTTATCTTCTTCATAATATCCATAGTAACCGTATTCATATCCGTAAGCATATCCATAAGATCCCATTTTATTCACTTGATTATCATTAATTAAAATTCTGAGATTTTTAACCTTTTTATTATTTTCCAAGTTATTAACTATATTTAGTGTTTTGATTTTTGAAAAATTGTGTCTTACGACATATAAATTAATATCACAGTGCTGCATTAATAAAAGAGCATCTGTTACAAGTCCAATAGGAGGAGTATCAATAATTATATAGTCATATTTTGTTTTTAGTTTGCAAATGATATCATTCATTTTTGAACTTTCAATTAGTTCTGCTGGTTTTGATGGAATTGGTCCCGAAGTTATAATATTCAAATTTTCAATATGTGAATTTTGAATTATTTCACTAATTTTATGTTTTCCTAATAAATAACTACTTAATCCTTTATTTCTATCTATTTTAAAATTGGTATGTAATTTAGGCTTTCTTAAGTCACCACCAATTAATAATGTTTTGTATTCAGCAGCAGCAAAAATTGCTGCTAAATTCATTGCGACAAATGTTTTTCCTTCACTTCCAATTGAAGAGGAAATAGAAATAATCTTATTATTTTCATTTTTTTCAAAATGCTGAATATTTGTTCTAATACTTCTAAATGATTCAGCAATTATGGATTTAGGAGCATTTGCTGTAATTATATTTGTTCCACTGTCACTATGACCTATAACACCAATTATTGGGGTATTAGTGAATTTTACTATATCCTTTTTTCTTCTTATAGTGTCATTGAAAAAATTACGTAGAGAGATAATAGAAATTGGAAAAAATATTGATGTGCAAAATGCAAAAAAATATATTAACATTTTTCGTGGCTTAATAGGAACATTGCTTTCTAGCATTGCTGGATCTATAACTCTTATTCCTGGTGTTGCTCCAACATCTACAATAGCGGCATCATATCTTTTTTCTGTCAAGTATTTTTCTGTTGCAACATGATAATCATATCTTCTTTTTAAAACAATATATTCTTTCTCTGCGCTAGTGAAATTTTTTAAGCTATTATCAAAAGAATTTATTCTATTTTTCAATTCTTTGTTTGTTAATTTTGCGGATGAAATTAAATTTGTTACATTTTCTATAATAGTTTTCTTGGTATATTCAATTTGATTCACTATTGATTTATATGCTGGATTTTTTTCAGTTGTTGTTAATTTCAACTCTCTTTCTTTATCATATAATAAATGTAGCTGTTCAATTAAAATATTGAGTTCTGGATTTGTTATTCCCATGGATGTTGGAGAAAAAATAGTGTTATTATTATCTTTTAAATAAGAAAGTAATGCTTGATAGTTTATTATTTTAACTGTTTGTTCAGAAACTGTGTTGTCTAATTTTACTTTTTGATAATATGTTCCTTGAGAATTATCTAGGTTTTCATAAAATTCTTTGTTCTGTAACTTGAAATTTGTTAAATAATCTTGTAATAATTTTAAGGAATCATTAACTATTTTAAGTTCTTCATCTAGAAAATGTAATGTATTTGTTGCAATACTTCTCTTTTCTTCAAGAGCAGTTCTAACATATATTTCAGTCATTTTTTTAAGTATTGCAATATTTTTTTTTGGGTTTTTATCTTTAATACTCAGTTTTAATATATCTGAATCTTTTGTGACAGGATTAATTGTGATTTTATTTCTAATCTTTTGAGCAATTTTGTTTGTTGTATTTATTTTTAATGAATATTTTTTGTTGATATGATTTTTATTAAAAAACGTATTTTTTGAAATTTTAAATGAATATAAATTTTCTTCAGATATTTTCTCTCCAAAACTGAAATCTTTATCTATGTCGATATTAATAATATAATTTTTATCATTTTTATCATTTAAAACATCATATGGAAAAACATTTTCGGCTTTAACTTTTAAATTAAATTTATTTTCATTAATGATATTAATTGCATAATCAACACCAATTAATTGATTATGTGAAGAGTCTATCCGTAAAACAAATGGACAAGTTTCGTATAGTTCATTTGTTTGAAGAATCCCATGTTGAAAATATGAAATACCAATATCAAGTTCTTTTACTATTTTTTCTGTAATAGTATAGGATTTCAACGTTATTATTTCATTAGTAAGATTACTTTTTTCGAAGACGTCTAGTTCGTCAATAATACTTTTTTCGTTATTTGATATCTTTAGTGTTGTATATACACTGTATTCAGGTATAGTAAATCTTATATATAAAAAGGCAATTGAAATAAAAAAAATCAATGAAATTAAAAAATAGTACCAGTATTGAGTATAACTTAAAATAAGACCTTTTATGTCTAGCGTTTCTTCATTAAGTTTTTTAAAATCCGGCATATTTATTCTGAGAACTTAAGATAAACATTAAATAATACAGCAAAAGTTGTAAGCGCTGAAAGAAGTAGCTGAGATTGTGATTTTCTAAAACCTTTAAATTTTAATGGTTCTATATAAATAACATCATGATTTCTTAAATAAAAAAAATCAGAATTTAGTATTTCACTTGAAGTTAAATCAATATTGTAGACTTGTTTCTTGTTGTTTTCAGATCTAAGAATTTTAACTCTTTTTAAATTGGCATAATCATTAATCCCGCCAGACATTGCAATAGCATCATATATAGTAATACCTTCTTCATAAACTGGATAGTTTCCAGGAATATTAATTTCCCCTAAAACTGTAAATTGAAAATTTGCTAGCTTAACAATAACAAATGGATCAATTAAAAACTCAGATGCTTTTGTAGAAATTGTCTTTTCAGCTTCTTCAAGTGTTTGATTGAGAATGTATACTTTTCCTACATTAGGGATATCAATAGTTCCCTCCTGGCTAATTGTAAATCCATTAAGATAAAGATTTGCAGCAGTTAGTGCTTGATTGCCGCTGTTTGAGTTGCTTTCTAAATTAAATAATGCGTTTGATTCTTCATTTCTACTTATAACTTTAACCATTAGAACATCTCCAATCTCTAGATTATGTTTTGGTGGTATTGGAGAGACATCCCATTCACTAACATTTGTTTCGTTTAATATAGTTATTTTATCCATGGGAGTACATCCAAACAGAAACAATAAAGACGTAAATAATAATAATTTTGATTTTGACATTTAAATTATGTTTAATGCAAAGATAAGAATTTTGAATCCTTAAATAAATAATTTGAGATTTTGGTATAATAAATGTGTTGGTAAGCCAACTACATTATTAAAAGATCCATCAATTTTTTTCACGCCAATATATCCAATCCAATCTTGTATTCCATATGCGCCTGCTTTATCGTATGGAAAATCTTTCTTTATGTAACTATAAATTTCATTTTTCTCTAATTTGCTAAAATATACTTTAGTTGAACAAGAAAAACTAATTTCTTTTTCTTTTGATTTTATACAAACTCCCGTAATTACTTGATGTTGTTTATTTGATAATTGTTTAAGATGTTTTACCACTTCAATCGAATTTTTTGGTTTATGTAAGATGTTGTTATTTTGTATAACAATAGTGTCAGCAGTAATTAATAGAAAATTATCTTTTAGTTGAAGTGCGATTTGACTGGCTTTTTGTTTAGCTAGAAATTCAGGAATTAAATTTTGATTTATTTCTTTTGGAAATATTTCTTTTTGCTTACAAATTTTTATTTTGAATTTTAAATTCATTTTTTCAAGAAGTTCTTTTCTTCTTGATGACTGAGATCCTAATATTACATTGTATTTATCATTGATTTTTTCGATAGTCATAATTTTTTTAAAAAAAATGTTATAAATGGGATTGATAAAATACCTACTAACATAATTAATTTACATAATTTGGTTAAATATGTATAATGACTTTTTTCTTTTGCAAAAACTAATTTTTTTAATAATATATTAAGTTGTAATTGTATAATTATAGTAAATGTTAGAATATATAATACAAATAATAATCTTTCAAATGATATTTGAAGATTTGAATGATTATCAAATATTTGAGTAAGTAATAGAAATTGAATATATGCAACTGAAAAAATTATGACTATAATTATTGAATGTAAAATTTTTTTTGTCTTTTTTTTACCATATCTTATTACTAAAGTGTTTGCTTTATAATAGTTATCCCCATCTACATCTTCAATATCTTTAATAATTTCTCTTATTAAAGTAACTAAAAAACAAAAAGAAGTGTAAACAATTATTATATTAAATGTTTGTGAAGATTTGATAACCTCCCAACTATATAAAGGAATTAAATCAAATAATACTAGATTTATTATACTAAAAGAGGTTAGAAATGCAATTAGTAAATTGCCAAAAAGAAAGGATGTTTTATATTTTTTTGAATACATCCATAGCGAAAAAATAAAAAATAAGAAAAAACTCGAGAGCCACAATTTATTTATTACTATCACAAGATATATACAAGAAATTACAGCTCCTATATTTAAAATACGGTATGTTTTCCAAGCAGAAATTATAGTAATTCTATCAGATATTATTATGTCTTTTGGTTTATTTATTTTATCAATTTTTACATCATAAATATCATTAATAATATATCCTCCAGCTATTATACAAATTAATGTTATTAAATAAATGCAAAAATGAAAATTTGACAACGCAGTGTCTTTAAATGACTGATTAATTATGAAGAATTTAATTAAAAAATTCATTAAACAAATAATCAATAAGTTTTTAAACCTAATTAATTTTATAAAAGTTATAATGTTAATTATCATTTTTCATTATTGAATTTGTTATGATACGGTAGATATTTTTAATTTTTTCATCAGTAATATTATCTAATTGTTTGTTAATTGTATTTATGTCTTTTCTTGCTGCAGGTCCAGTTTGCAATTCTGATGGTGTGTTTTTTCCAAGTTGTTGGTAAGTTTGTTGAATTAATGGTAATAAAATTTTGAAGTCAATATTTGCTTTTGCAAGCAACTTGTCTGCAATAGAAAACATGTGATTTGTAAAATTACATGAAAAAACTGCGGCTAAATGGATAATTTTTCTTTGCTGAGAATCGATTAATTCTACTTTATTAGATAATTTATTAGCTAATTTTAATAATTTTTTTTCGAAAATAGGATTGTTGGCTTCAATACATAATGGAAATTCTAAAATATTTTGATTCGTTTTATTAAAAGTTTGAAGTGGATATAAAACCCCAAAATATTTAAAGTGTTTTGTAAACACATTAATATCAGTATTTCCAGATGTATGAACTACATTATTAATTTTATTTTTTAGTTTATTTATAATTGTTTCAATTTTGTCATCCTTAACAGCTATTATATATAAATCTGCTTTTTTAATATCCATTAAATTATCAATTGCATGAGAATTAATTTTTTTTGATAATTTTTTTGCATTTTCAATTTTTTGGCTCCATATTTGAGAAATTTTATAACCACAGGATACCAATGATAAAGCTAAATGAGTAGCTACGTTTCCAGAACCTATTAAAATTATATTATTCATTTTTTATGTTGATGAAATTTTATTATTTTCAAAAACAAAGTTATAATTTTGCATTAACTTTTATTGAGTCATGTTAAAAAGAATTATATCAATTTTTTCTTCAATGAAGCTTGCTTCAGTATTGCTAATTTTCTTTGCTTTTTCGATAGGTTATGCCACTTTTATAGAACGTGATTTTGGAACTGCTTCTGCAAATGCGTTGATTTACAGAGCATGGTGGTTTGAGTTTTTACTTGTATTTTTATGTGTTTGCTTATTTCTAAATATTTTTAAATATAGATTATATAGAAAAGATAAGCTGCCAACATTTATGTTTCATGTTGCATTTATTATTATAATTTTTGGAGCAGGAATAACCAGATTTATTGGATATGAAGGGATGATGCAAATTTATGAGGGAGAAACTGAAAATACATTTTTGTCTGATAATGTTTATTTACAGACGATAGTTGCGGATACTAATGAGCAGGTTTCAATTAGTATCGATAAACAGTTGAATTTATCCGGTATTACTAAAAGATTTGATAAAACTTTTATTCTTCAGCATTTATTTTCTAATTATTTCTCTGTTTCTAGTAATAGTTTAGCAAAACAAATCAGTATTGAATATGTTGATTTTTTGCCTAATGTTGATGATAAAGCAATTGATTCAACCATTTCAGGTATTCGTATAGCTACATCTAATAATTCTGAAAAAAAAGGTACAGAACTATCTGCATCTGAATTTTTGTATAGTGATATTTTACTTGATAGTGTTGTCATTATTAGAGGAATAAAATTCACAATAAATAACATGCAAGATTCGGCTATAAATTTCTTTATTAATGATGGATTAGTTCAATGTGTTTCAAATTTTGATCTTAAGTTGACTAATATGTTAGATAGTACACAATCAAATGCCTATGTTGCTGGAACAGTTTTTGAAGTTCAGCCTATGAATTTAATTACCATTAATGATTATCGATTTAACCTCGTAGATTTTCTATTTACTAAACAATATAAAAGTTATTCTACTTCAAAAAATATGAATTTCAGAGACAATCCTTACAGAAAGCAGGACGAGTTGGTTTTGATGGTCAAGGTTGCAGGTAAACAACAAGAAATTAGATTAAGAGGTAAAAAAGGCGATGCTCCAGAATTTATTGAATTTGAATTAGATGGTTTATTTTTTAAGATGGCCTATGGACCTAAATATTATGAATTGCCTTTTAGTATTAGATTAGATAGTGCTCAAACAGTGTATTATCCAGGAAGTGTAAATCCTGAATCGTATAAATCTCATGTTAGTGTTTTTAGTCAAAAGGATAATCTTTTTCACTTAAGATTAATTAAAAAAGATTTGCTCTTTGAACATGATACTTCGTCTTTCATTTCTTTTTTAAATGAGATAATATATAATAATAGCAATAGGTTGAATAAGATATTCACAGATAGTATATATATGAACAATATTTTAAATTATAAAGGTTATCGTTTTTATCAAGCTAATATAGCAAAGGATGATTCGTGGACAGGTCTTTCTGTTAATAATGATGCAGCGGGAACTTTTATTAGTTATTTAGGTTATGCTATGATGATGTTAGGAATGATTTTAATTTTTTTCTTTAAACAAACAAGATTTAAATTTTTAACTAAACAGTTTAACAAGTTCAAAAACAAATCACTTTTAGTATTGTTTTCTTTGTTGTCTTTTAATTCTTTTTCTACAACATCAGATAATTATTTGGAGTCTTTATCTAAATATGAAATAAAAAAACAATTTTCGAAAGAGTTTGATGAGCTTTTAATTCAACATGATGGAAGAATTAAACCAATGTCAACTTATTCTTTAGATATATTGCGTAAGTTAAGTAGAAAAACAAATTTATATGATCAAGATCCTTCGCAAATAATTTTAGGAATTATGTCTTATCCAGAACAATGGATTAAAGTTCCTTTATTTAAAATTAAAAATCAACTAATTATAGATGATCTTAATAAATTAGAGATTAATAAAAATGTTATCATTCAAATTTTAAAAGAAAATTATATCAGCTTTTCATTAATTTATTGTGAGGTTAGATCTGATGTTACTCTTTATGAAATATCGCTAAGTAGTAATAAAAATTTCGCAAAGAGTAAAATGTTACCTGCTATTGCTAATAAAAATGTTAAGATTTTCACAGAATTAGAGGATAAAATAATACTTGAAGTAACTAATACAAAAGACAAAAACCAAAAAATTATTAAATATAATTTTACTTCTCTTAAATTATTAAATAACATTAGTCATCAAAATGCAGTTCGAAAAAGTAAAATATTTAAATCAGATAAACTGGTTTCATATTTATCTTTAAATTCAATTATTACTCAAGAGAGAGCTGCCCAAATATTTGAGAAAATAGAAGTTGAAAGAAGTAAGAAAGAAAAAGAAATTTTAAGGTTATACTCAGGTAAAAATATATTTTTATCCTTAGCAACTTATAACACTTTTTATCCTGAAAATACTGGTATGAGTAGGATTTTAACAATATTCCCATCAAAAGATCAGCAAAAGTGGGCTCCATTAATGTATTTAGATTCTTCAACAATTAATAAAGAAGAACTATCGAATATTTTATTTCCAACAAAAGATTCTGATTTAATTCATGAAACTTTATCCTCTTACCCTGATTATATTCAAGTAATGTTTAAGAGTCTTATTAAAAATGAAAAAATTAATATTTTTCCTCTATTCAACTATCATTTAAAATTATGTCATGAAAAAGGGTTAGATAGAGATTGTGATGTGGCAATGAACCTATTAACTTTTTTTAAAAAATATCAAAAAGATAACGGAGGGGATTTAATTCCTCCAAAATGGAAATTAGATTTAGAGATACTATACAATAAGATTAATATTTTTCATCAGTTATTTATATTATATTTTGTAACAGGTCTTTTGAGTCTGATATTAGTTATTCTTAAAATGTTTTATGACAAAAAGTGGCTTTCAAATTCTATAAAAATTTTAAAATGGTTTATATTTTCAGGTTTATTATTACATACCTTAGGATTAATTGCTCGTTGGATAATTTCTAATCATGCTCCTTGGACTAATGGTTATGAAGCAATGATTTATACTGTTTGGGCTACTATGCTAGCAGGAGTAGTCTTTAGTAAAAGATCTCCTTTAACATTGGCATCAACTACTTTAGTATCTTCATTATTACTTCTTTTCGCATTTATCAGCAGCTTAGACCCTACTATAACTAATGTTGTACCTGTGTTAAATTCGTATTGGTTGATGATTCATGTGTCTATAATAGTTGCTTCATACGGTTTTTTAATCATGGGTGGTTTTCTTGGACTGCTATGTTTGTTTTTAATAATTTTTAATACAAAAAATCGAGAAATTATACATGATAAAATTAAAGAGTTAACAATAATTAATGAGAAGTCTTTGACTATAGGATTATTTATGTTGAGTATAGGCACATTTTTAGGCGGTATTTGGGCAAACGAGTCATGGGGAAGATATTGGGGTTGGGATGCAAAAGAAACTTGGGCTTTAGTGAGTATCTTAGTATATGCTATTATTTTGCATTTTAGATTTATTCCCGGTCTTAAAAGTAAATTTGTATTTAATTTTGCATCTATTATCGCTGTCTTTAGTGTTCTAATGACATATTTTGGAGTGAATTATTTATTATCTGGACTTCATTCTTATGCTGCTGCTGATGAAAAGGTAACTATTCCAGATTATATTTATATTACATTTGTATCTATATTAATTATTGGTTTAATTGCAGGAATTAAGAATAAAAGAAGAGCTTTGTCATGAAATTAGATATATTAGTGTTTGGCGCTCATCCAGATGATGTTGAATTAGGTTGTGGAGGCACAATAATAAAAGAGGTTCAGAATGGTAAAAGAGTAGGAGTTATAGATTTAACAAGAGGAGAGTTAGGAACTAGAGGAAGTGTTAAAATACGTGATGCCGAATCAAAAAAAGCTTCTCAAATAATGGGTATTTCTTTACGAGATAACATGGATTTTTCAGATGGTTTTTTTGAAAATACTAAAAAGAATAAGATTTTATTAGTAGAAAAAATTAGAAATTATCAACCTGACATAGTTATTACTAATGCATTGTCAGATAGACATCCAGATCATTCACGAGGAGCTCAAATAGTAATAGATGCTTGTTTTTTATCTGGATTAAGTAAAATTGTTACTGGTCAAGATGTATGGCGTCCTCAAGCTATTTATCATTATATTCAGTTTAATAATATGCAACCTGATTTTGTTGTAGATATTTCACAACAATTTAGTAAGAAATTAAAAGCAGTAAATTCATATAGCTCGCAATTTTATGATCCTAAAAGTGATGAGCCAAAAACAATTATTTCTTCTGAAGATTTTTTAAATAGTATTACCTATAGAGCACAAGATTTAGGAAGACAAACTAATTGTAAATTTGCAGAGGGGTTTATTTCACATCAGCTTTCTGTAATTAATTCATTTTCAGATTTAAAATAAAAAAAGACTGAGTAGTCATAACCCAGTCTTTTTAGTCATTAAGTTTTTTTTTATTTAGTTTTAAATACTTTTCTTCCATTTATAATATAAACTCCTTTAGGTAGATTTGCAAAATTAGTTTTCCACTCTCTTCCTAAAATATCATAAATACCGTTTTCATTTAAATTTTGATTAATATCTAATTCATTAATTGCTGATGGTGTCGGGAAAAGACCAACTGTATCTATTTCTAGATAAACTGTTGCGTTCCAGTCAACCATATCAGCATCAGCGCCTAATGCATTTCCTGGCTCAAAATCTTTTTGATAAATCATTCTTATTTTATCATCTACAACAGGGTACATAGATCCATAAACACATTCTTGCATCCCAGCCCAACTATCATGTGGTGTTACATCTACAGATTGACTCCACGTAGCTCCACCATCTGTACTTTTTGTAACAAAAATATGTCTAAAATCTTGATCTCCGTTATTTATATTTTCAACTACAGTAGAGTAGCTAACCCATATTACACCATTTGCGTCAATTCCCATACTTGGGAAAGTAGTTAATCCACTACCATAACTTCCTCCTCCGTTAATTGATAAATCAAGTATTCCGCTTTGATCAATATCTTCTGATTGAGCAATGTACATTCCACTACCATGATCCCACAATGAAGGAGTCACAAATGTACCTCCAGCAGGCCCTGTTCCCATATCCTCATTCCAGTACATTAATCCGTTTGTTCCAGGGAAATAAGACCATTGACCATCTGAAAGGTCAGCATCTAAAAGTCTATTGTTACCCCATGTTACATGTACCATGTCATTATGATCAATTAATACAGCTCCTGAACCACTAGTTGAATATACTGTGTCAGCAAATCCATCTAAATCCATATCCAAACCGTCATCTGCAGCATATTTATCAACTGGAAAATCTATAAAGTTTGTTTTAGTCCAATTATCTCCGTTGTCTGTAGACTTAAGTATAAATGAATCTGCCCATCCGTTAAAATAAGCAATTACTACAGTTTCTCCTTTAGCTGAAATAGCATAATTGTCTCCACCAAAACCAATAAATTCAGAAGAATCAATTCCTGGTATAATCATAGTGTCAATATCCCAATAATTTCCTCCGTCTAATGAACGTGAATAAAGAAGAGCACCATTTAATCCTTGCCATAATTGGCCAGTCCAGTTTGTTCCTACTGGCTCAGTTAAAGCTACAGTATGGATTGTATTTCCATCAGGACCACCAACTGCTGATCTGTTCCATATTAAATAAACTTCATTTATGTTAGTTTCGTTCCATGTCCCTGACCCAATTGTAGATCTATTTACCATATTAAGATTACTATTTTGTGTACTGTGTGTGATCACAATTTCAGAACCATTATCTAAAGCTAATAATGATGGCCAACCTACTCTAGAACTTTCTAATCTTGGATTAGGGTAGGGAGGGTTTGGAGATGATACAGACCAAGAAGAACCATCATAAAAATTATATCCTGTTCCTCTGTCAGACCATACAGAATTTAATTCAGCAGACATTGTCCAAACAGCAGACATAGTTCCATCATCATGAACTAAAATTCTATTTTGCACTGAGTTATTTGTTTGTAAATCATAGCTAGTCCATCCTATTTCAACTTCAGTTGTGTTTTTAGAGTTCCCACTGTAAAAAGTGTAAGGGTTAGGATTAACCATTAAATTTGATAATGCTTCATCACCAGACCTTGTGATTTTATTTTTTTCTGCTTTATCTAATTTTTTTGAAATTTTAATAGGATTGATTTGTGCTGTTAATGAAAACGTTAAAAAAAATCCTAAAATAAGTGTAGTGGTTTTTTTCATATTTTTAATTGTTTTGTTCTTAAGATTTTGCTAATTTACTAAAAAATTTTTTTGTGTCGTAATCTTATTGAATTACCTATTACTACAATATCAGAAAATGCCATAAATAAGGCAGCCCACATAGGATTTAGTAAGCCTGCAATTGCAATTGGGATAGCAATAAAATTATATGAGAAAGCCCAAAAAAGGTTTTGTTTGATAGTTATTAATGTATGTTTAGATATTAAAAGTGATTCATTAAGTTGTGTTAAGTTTTTATTGTTTAGTAAAATAACATCGGCACTTTGCATTGCTATTTCTGTTGCATTTGCTAAAGAAATACCAATATTAGCTTTAGAAAGTGCTGGAGCATCATTAATTCCATCACCGATCATTGCTGTAGCATTATTTGAGCTGAGTTTTGTTATTTTATCTAACTTATCTTTGGGGAGTTGCTCGCTAAATACATTTTTGAAGTTAATAGATTCTTTTAAAGCATCGCATTTTGATTTTTTATCACCACTTAACAGAAACAATGAATATCCCTCTTTATCTAAAGAATCTAAAAGTTGTTCTGTTTTAGGTTTCAATTTATCTTTAATGTCTAAAGTAGCAATTAATTTATCATCCTTTAACAAAAATAAATCATTTTCTTTTTTAGAATTAATCATTTTAGAGGAGCCAATTTTATAATTTATTCCATTAATATTTGCGCTTATTCCCAATCCTTTAGTTTCTTTTATATCTTTTAAATCTAGATTTTTATGGTAATTTTTAAATATTTTACACAAAGATTTCGCAATTGGATGAGAACTATTTTTTTCTAAATTATATATAATATTTTTGACCTCTTCTTCTTTACTATCATAGCACGAAAAATTAGAAATTTGGAACTCCCCATTTGTTAGAGTACCTGTTTTATCAAAAACAATATTTTTAATACTTGCTAATTTTTCAAGCGTTTCTCCTCCTTTTATTAGTATACCCTTTTTTGCTGCTCTACCAACACCTACCATTACTGCTGTAGGAGTTGCTAAGCCCATAGCACATGGACAGGATATTACTAAAACAGCAATAGATCTTAGTATTGCATCTTGTAATGATATATTAAAGTATAGATAAGTAATTAAAAAAGTAAGTATTGAAATTAATAATACGAATGGAACAAATATTGCACTTACTTTGTCTCCAATTTTTTGAATATTTGGTTTGTATTGCTGTGCATTTTTTACTAGCTCAATTATTTGAGATAGCATTGTGTCTTCTCCAATCTTAAGTACTTTAACTTTAATGTTCCCTTCTTTAACTATTGACCCTCCAATTACCTGATTATTAATTTTTTTATCTACAGGTAAAGATTCACCAGTAATAATAGATTCATCAATCAAAGCATCTCCTTCAATTATAATTCCATCTGATGGGATTTTATCACCACTATTAACAATAAGTATGTCATTAATTTGAATTTCAGAAAATGGAATTTCTATTATACTATTATTTGTTTCTTTTCTTGCAATTACTTCTTGTATTTTAGATAGCTCCTTTATAGCATTTGTAGTTTTTTTAATTGATCTTTTTTCAAGTAAATTACCTAGTAGTACTAAAGTGATAATTGTTGCACTTGTTTCAAAAAAAAGATATTTTTGATATCCTGAGTTTTCAAAAAAAATTAACCATCCAGCAATGCTATAAAAAAAAGCAGTACTTGACCCAATAAAAATAAGAACATCCATATTAGGTATTCCTGATTTTATCGAATTCCATGCGCTTTTACCAAAATAATTTAAGCCAATAATATATACAGGAATACAAATCAATAACTGGTTAAGAGGATTTTTTAGTAAATGATTGCTCTCAACAAACATGCTGCTAAGCAGAGGAATTGTGAAAAAAAGAGAAATAATAAAGAGTTTCTCTAAGCTAAAAATTTCACTTTTTTTATTATCTACTTTTTTTTTTACTAAGTAGTTAAGATTTGATAAAATTTCAATAACATTTTCTTCTGTTTGATTTTGATTTAATTGACAACTAACATCACCAGTTGCAAAAATCACATTAACATTAGTAAAACCTTCTTTTTCTAAATTTAATTTAATTCCATTTGCACAATTATTGCAATGCATTCCTTCAACCTTTAATTGTACTTTTTTTGAATCTTTTTTCATATAGAAACAAAGATAGTTAGAATAATCGAATTTTTTATAGAAAATTATATATTTGCCACCTAAAATGGTGACTGTAGCTCAGTTGGTTAGAGCACTGGTTTGTGGTGCCGGGAGTCGTGGGTTCGAATCCCATCAGTCACCCATATTTAAAGAGGAGTTTATCTCCTCTTTATTTTTTAGCGTATTTTAATAATCTTCTTAAAAGCAATGATTTTGCTTGTTTTCCAGGAAATGTTTTGAGTTTTTCAAATTTATGATTGAAAACTACAATTGTGGGAGTTGTAGATTGCTGCTCACCTTTGTGATTAAATGATGCAATCTGTCGATAAAAATCATGTGGATATGTTGAACCTTTATTTATTGGTTGTTGATTTCCGTACGCTTTTCCTTTATAGTAAATGGTATCTTTAGTTCTAGAATCAATTTTTACTGCAAAGAAGTTATTATTAACTAAAGATATAATTTCTTTGTCCGAAAATGTATTTTTCGTCATTTCTTTACAATATGGACAATTTTTCTTATAGAAATAAATAAGAATATTTTTTTTTGATGTTTTGGCATACTCTTTAGCTTTTTCTAAAGGAAGCCAATTAATATCATTGCTTATTTGTGATATTGATAAAAAAGGAATAAGTAAAAAAAAGAATATTAGGCGTTTCATTATTTTTTTGTTTTTAATCTTTTATTGGCTTCTAAAATCCAAGTTTTTGCACCACCTCTAACATAACCTAATGAAAATCCTGTTTCTTCAGAACCAATTACTGAAAACTGAACATCTTTATCTTTTAAAACAGGTTGAGCAAATATTCCAGTTGGATATCCTCTTATTAATCCTTGGAATGTCCTCTGTAATTGACTGTTTTGAGCTTTTAATTCTTCAGACTGTGGACTTCTTTTTGGAAAGTCAACTTCTAATAATATAATGTTTTTATTTGCCCAGTCTTTAAATTCTTTTTTATCAAAGACTTCAGAAACTAATCTTTTACACCATATGCACCAATCACTTCCTGTAAAAAAAAGAAACATAGGTTTGCCAGTTTGTAAAGATAGATTAATGGCTTTATTTGCATCTGTGTGCCAAACTGGATCTTTCTGTTGGCTGTAAACATTCAGACATAAAAATGTAAGAACAAGAAATATTATTTTTTTCATATTAATTAATTTTAGTGGATGCCATGCATCAGTTTTTTAATAAATGGTGATATTATAAGAACGAATAATGAGATAATTATTGTTACAATTCCAATTTTTAAATAAACAATATTATATTGAAGAAGTGTAGCAATAGGCTTATTTTCAATTGTTGGGCTCCCTAACAATGAATTTGTGATTCTTGAAAGTAAATCAGAAGGTCCTTCATCAATCTTATGTTGTAAAGTTATATTTAATTTGTTATCAGAAGATTGAAATGATTGTTCGTGAACTCCTGGATTTAAACCTTGCTTATTTTTCCAACTTACAACAATATCTTTATTTGAAATATAACTTACTCCTGCTATAGCATCTTCTTTACCTTTTATAGATTCATTTGTTGAATAGCCTAATGCTATAAATGATGCATTATTCTTAAGCTTTTCAAAAGTTGGATTCATAAAATCTTCATTAATCTTAATATTTTTCTCAACTTTTAAAAATTCCCAAGGGAATTTTGCAGCTATTTTTTCAAAGATATTTTTATTATCTGTTTTATCAATATTTTTTAGATTAGTATTTTCACCATTTAAGAAATTATTTTTTATTTTATCTAAATATTCTTTGTTTTCATTACTAATATTATTTTTTCTTTCATTAGGTTTTAGTATTAACTTTCCTTTGTCATTGATTTGCCAATAAAAATCACTTTCATTTTTTGCTATTTCTAGCGTTATTAATTTACTAATTTCTAATTGGTCTTTCTTTGTGAATTCAGATTCTTTGTAATAAATATTTTCATTTTTTTCTTTATCATAGCCTTTGATCATTTTAATATTTGTTAGATTATTACCGTAATCAAAATTTAAGTCAAATGTGTATGATTGAATTTTATTCCCGTCATGAATTATGAAATGCCCTCCTTCCTTATAAAAAGGCTCTGATGTCATTTTAGCAATTCCTCCAGAAATATAGTGAGCGAATGTTGAAGAAAGAAACCAAACTCCCATCATGAAAGCGATTATTTTTTTTGGAGCAAGTTGAGTTACTTTTGCAAGTCCAATTGGAGAGAGAAATAACTCTCCAGTTGTAATAAGTAAATATCCTAAGAAAACAAATATAAATGGAACCTGTGTTTCTGAATTTAAAAAGTGAATTGACATTCCAAAAATCACAAATCCAAGAGCAAGTTGAAGTAACCCTAAAGAAAATTTAATAGGGGTGTTAGGGTTTTTATTCATTGCACCTAACTTTGTCCATAACCAACTAAAAGGAATAGCTAATAAAACTATATAAAATGGATTTATTGCGTTTGTTTGTGATGCTGTTAATCCAACAAGATTTACACATTTATCAACCCAAACAGTAAGAGAGCTTCCTGCTTGTTCAAAACAAGCCCAGAATATCGTGCAAAAAATAGCTAGAATCATAATTGCAATTAATCTGTCTCCACTTTGTCGGTCTCCTTCTTTATAAAAACTTGATACTAGGTAAATAACATAAATTAATACTAAGGCTCCAACTATCGTTAATACAGTTCCTAACATTTGTGATTGTGTATCTAATATAATAAGATATGCAAAAACAGGTACGGCTATAAATCCTAAAATATATATTAAGTTAGTTATATTTAATCCTGAAATTTTTTTAGAGATATATTCTTTTGGTTGAAGACCTTTGTCCTCCATTACACCAGATGTAATTCCTTTCCAAAAGACTAATAATCCAGCTAACATTCCAATTCCTGCAGCACCAAAACCCCAATGCCATCCATATGTTTCTCCAAGGTATCCACAAAAAAGGGGTGCTATCATAGCTCCTAAATTAATACCCATATAAAATATTGTAAATCCTCCGTCTCTTTTTAAATCCCCTTCTTCATATAATGACCCAACAAGAGTAGAAATATTTGGTTTAAAGAATCCATTTCCTATTATTAGGAGCCCTAGTGCTCCATAAAAAAAGAAATCAGATGGGAATGCCATGAAGAAATGCCCTAGTGCCATTAATACTCCACCATAAATAATTGATTTTCTATAACCCATAAATTTGTCAGCTAAATACCCCCCAATAAGTGGAGTAAGATATACCAAAGCACCATAAGCTGCATATATTCCATATGCGATATCTTCGTTATTTTCTAAGGTAGAATAATAATCTTTAATTAAATAAAGAGTAAGCAGAGCTCTCATTCCATAAAATGAGAATCTTTCCCACATTTCAGCAAAGAATAGGTAGAAAAGTGCTTTTGGATGTCCTTTTCTATCTAAATAATTTTTGGCAGTATATAGAATTAATACTGTAAAAATGATATAACCAATTATTTGTCCCATGTTTTATATTTTTTTAAGTCTTCGAAAATAGTAAATTTTCTCTTATAAATTATTTAAGATAAAATCTGTAATTTTTTGATATAAATGTAATCTAGTATTCCCTCCATATATGCCGTGATTTTTGTCTGGATAAATAAACAAATCAAATTGTTTGTTTGCAGTAACAAGAGCAGAAACCATTTCCATAGTATTTTGTACATGTACATTGTCATCTGCGCCACCATGGATTAACAAGTATTTTCCTTGAAGTTTGTCTACATGGTTAATAGGAGAGTTATCATCGTATCCACTCGCATTTTCTTGAGGTTTTCTCATATATCTTTCAGTGTAGATATTGTCATAAAACCTCCAGTTTGTTACAGGGGAAATAGCAACAGCTAAAGAAAAAACATTTGCTCCTTTTGTAATTGCAAGCGAAGACATATACCCTCCATAGCTCCATCCTTGTATTCCTATTCTTTTAGAATCTATAAATGGTAAATTACCAAAGTATTTTGCAGCATCAATTTGGTCTAATGTTTCATATTTTCCAAGTTCTTGATAGGTGATTTTTTTAAATTCAGCGCCCTTTCCTCCTGTACCTCTATTATCTACACATGCTACAACATATCCTTTTTGAGCAAGCATTTGATGCCAAAAGTAATTATAATCAAATGAATTATTAACCTGTTGACTACCTGGTCCTCCATAAACAAACATATATAATGGATATTTTTTATTCTCATCAAAATTAGGTGGTTTTATGATCCATGCATTTAATTCAGCATTTTTTGTTTGAATAGTAAAGAGTTCTTTTTCTGATAAGTTATATTCTTTCATAATTTTTTTTAACTCATTGTTGTCTTCTAAAATTGCTAACTCATTACCATTTGCTTCATGTAGAGTAAATTTTACTGGTGAATTAGCTTTAGAAAAAGAATTCATATAGTACTTCATTCCATTACTAAATGTTGCATTGTTAGTACCTATTTCTTTACTTAGTTTTGTTGTTTTTTCAAGATTTAAATCCAACACAAATAATGATCTGTTTGTTGACCCATCTTCAGTAGATGTATAATAAAGTTTCATTAAATCTGAATTTATTCCATGAAAATCTGTAACCTCCCATTCACCTTTAGTTAATTGAATTTCTAAACCATTTAGGTCTTTTAAATAAATATGATTATATCCATCTTTTTCAGATGTCCAAATGAATTTGTTGTCAGCTAAAAAAGTTAGGTTATCATGAATGTCAATGTAATATTTATCTGTTTCCGTGAAAAGTATATGATTCGAGCCATCTAAGCTATTCACAATAATGAAATCTAATTCATTTTGATGACGATTCATTCCATATAAAATTAGTTTTTCAGGATCGTTAGTCCATTTAATTCTTGGTATATATTCATAGTCTTTTTTTGTATAAATAAATTTGTTTGTTTTATCTTCTAAATTATACAAATATATTTTTACAACTGAGTTCTTTTCTCCAGCTTTGGGATATTTGAATTTTTTTTGGATAGGATAAAGATTACCTTTAAAAACATCCATAGAAAATTCAGGTACATTTTTTTCATTAAATTTATAATAAGCAATATTTTTACTATCAGCTGACCATTCAAAGCTTCTCACTAAACCAAATTCTTCCTCATAAACCCAGTCAGAAGATCCATTTATTATAGTGTTTTCTTTTCCATCATTTGTTACTGTGGTAATATTTTTATTTTTTATGTCATAAATAAATAAGTTATTATTTTTGACATATGCAATTTTTTCACCGTTTGGAGAAAATGTTGCATTCATTATTTTATCCTCAGAAATCTTATGTAATTTATCTGTAAAGATATTATATACATAAAATATAGATTTACTTGAGTATCTATAAATTTTTTCTGATTCTGTTGCTAGCAATATTTTTTTTTCATCATTACTAAATGTGTAGCTATATATTCTTGATATATTAAAGTCATTACTTTTAAATAAAGTCTTAATTTTTTTATTGTTTTGAAATTTAAATTTATTTATCTCTTGACCTTCTTTAGTGTTATTTAGTGTGGTATAGTGTTCGCCATCAAAAGTTGATTTAAATTCACCTAAATATTTAGGGTAAAATTTATATTCATTCCAAATTTCATTTAGATTTATGTCTTTTTTTTGTCCAAATGTAATATTGCAAATAAGACATAATATGTATAATGTTAATATTTTCTTCATCTTTTATTTTTTCATTAAATCTTCAAGGGCGAATTTAATTAAATTTGTGAGATGAAATATACTAAAGTAGATATTGAACATTTAAATTATATTAAAGATATTATTGATGATGATTGTATTTATACAGATTATGATAAATTGTATGAATATAGTCATGATGAAACAGAAGATTTGTCATATAAACCGGAAATAGTTGTTCAGCCTTCTTCTACTAATCAGGTTTCTAAGCTACTCAACTATTGTAATAATAAAAATATTCCTGTTACTGCTTGTGGTGCTCGCACAGGTCTTAGCGGAGGAAGTCTTCCTGTTTATGGTGGAGTTGCATTAAGTTTAGAAAGAATGAATAAAATAATTGATATTGATGAAAGAAATTTACAAGCAACTGTGGAGCCAGGTGTAATAAATCAAGTTTTCAGAGATGCTGTTGAAGAAAAGGGTTTGTTTTATCCTCCCGACCCAGCTAGTAAGGGAAGTTGTACTTTAGGAGGTAATTTAGCTGAAAACGCAGGAGGACCCAAGGCTTTGAAATATGGTGTTACAAAAGACTATGTTTTAAATTTAGAAGTTGTTTTGCCTTCTGGGGAAATTATTTGGACAGGAGCTAATGTTCTAAAGAATGCTACTGGATACAATTTAACTCAGCTAATGATTGGAAGTGAAGGAACACTAGGTGTAATTACTAAGATTGTATTTAGATTAATTACTTTACCTACTAAAGACATAACCATGTTAATTCCCTTTACTTCTTCTGAAATGGCTTGCCAAGCTGTTTCGGCAGTTTTTAGAGCAGGTATAAGCCCTTCTTGTTTAGAGTTTATGGAAAGAGATGCTATTGATTGGACTTTAAAATATACAGATGCAAGTATAAATAATCTAACGGATGACATTCAAGCACATTTATTAATAGAGGTTGACGGTAACGATATTGACTTACTATATAAAGATTGTGAAAAGATTGCTGATGTTTTATTAGAATTTGGTTGCGGAGAAATATTAATTGCAGATAGTAAATCACAGAAAGATCAGCTTTGGAATCTTAGAAGAAAAGTTTCTGAAGCTGTAAAGGCAAATTCTGTTTACAAAGAAGAAGATACTGTTGTTCCAAGAGCAGAATTACCTTTATTATTAAAAGGAGTAAAGCAAATTGGTAAAAAGTATGGTTTTAAATCTGTTTGTTATGGTCATGCAGGAGACGGAAATTTACATGTTAATATTATTAAAGGAGATATGAATGAAGTTGATTGGAAAAAAAATTTAAAAAAAGGTATTCGTGAGATTTTTGAGCTTACAAAACAATTAGGAGGTACTATTAGTGGTGAACATGGTATTGGCTTAGTTCAGAAGGACTTTTTGGATATTGTTTTTTCTCAAAAAAATATAGAAATACAAAAAGAAATCAAAAATCTTTTTGACCCAAGAAACATACTTAACCCAGGTAAAATATTTTAAAATAATCCAAATCCTCCAAAATCAAATTGCATATTAAATCTAAGAGTATTTTTAAAGTCTTTTAAAGGAGTAATTCCATTTTCAGTAAGCACTGGTAAATAGAACTGAAATCCAGCAAAAAATCCAGGACCATTAATTCCAACAGGAACTTTCAAACCACTTCCATATGCTATATTAGACCCATTAGTTCCAAGTTCTGCATATAATTGAAATAAACTGGTCATATTATAGTCAATATAAGTAGATAAAAGAAATCTGTCTGAATTAAATGATTCATCTGTTGTATGTTTTAATCCTCCCTCTCTAATAATGATTTGTCTATTATATGGAATTTCATGATTGGAAATTTTTTCTCTGGAAATAGTATTTTCATTAAACGTATAGTCATCAGCTCCGTTCCAAGCACTCATTTTCAAATTATAAATTTTATTTTTGGTATTTACAAATCCAATATAACTTCTAATATTTACTTTCTTTTTTTGATTTAAATCTTTTTTCAAATTAATACTTAATTCAATTTTGTTATGATTTTTACTTTTTTCATAATTTGTTTTAAATGTGTAAGGGTTTAGAATTCTTTTGTTTGAATGAGTATAACTAGCTGATAAAAAACTAGAGCTACCTTCTTCCCAAAGAAAATATGTATCTTTTAAAATATGAATATATGACAATAACACTTTATTATCTATTTTGCTTCTATGATTTTTCTTTTTGAGTTGTATATCTACATATGGTTGAATGCGATAATATTTTCTGTTGTAGTCATATAAATTATGTTTATTGTCAACTCCAATTTTTATTGATTGGTAAAATGTATTTTGACTATATTTTTTAAATGCAAAATTAGCTTCTCCAGAAAAGTTTTTATTTCCAAAACTATACATTGGGCTTATTTTGTAGGAAAACCCATTTTTGGGAAGCGATTGATTATAAAAGCTGATACCAAAAGAATGCTTGTTATAAATGTTATAGCTAGATTTAGGAGAATAGAAAATCTGTGTTTTATTGGGATTATATAAACTTCCAATTATTTGTAATTTAAATGGTTCAATTTTTTTAAATGGTCCATTTAATTTTATTATATTATTTTGTCTGTTTGTTTCAGGCATATATCCATAATAGTCAATTCTTATTTGATCATAGTTTTGATTTTTAAATTGAATATTTTTTTCATCTTTAAAACCTTCAATCCATTGTTGGTTAAAACTTTCACCATTTTTTATTCCACTAATTATTACTGGCCCCTCAATTTCTCCCTTGTTTTTTATAATAATATCTAAACTATCTTCACTATTCGATATTTTTTCTATTGAATAATCTAATTGCTTTGTTGTTTTAATGAGGTCATCAAAAAACCATGATAAGTCTTTTCCACTTACTTCTTCAAAAACATTTTTCACATCTTTTGGTTGAGGATGTTTAAATTTCCATTTTTCAAAGTAGGTTTTCATACAATCATTCATCACTTCTTCTCCCAGATAAGCCATAAGATAGTCAAAAACTATTGCTGTCTTTTTATAAACGATACCTCCATAATTTATACTTGTATATTTTTCAGAGTGTAATTCAATTGGTTGGTCTTTTCCTGTCCATGCATTCATAAAATACATTAACTCTCCCATAATTTGTTTATCTGTGTATATTTCTAAATCAAGAGTTTTGGTAATAAAATCTGGTAACATGTTTGTTAGCATATTATATTTTGGATACTTAAGTCTCATATATCTTAGTTCATGAAAAGAATTCATTCCCTCATCCATCCAAGGATAATCTCTTTCATTACTAGCTAATATACCGTAGAACCAGTTATGTCCTACTTCATGCATAATTACTTCTTCTAATAAGAAACTATTTCCGCTTTCACCTATGACAGTTACATTGGGATATTCCATACCACCTCCTGCAGCTATTGTACCATCTACTGCGCTACAATGATTATAAGGATAATCTCCATTCCAAAGAGAATAATAGTATACTGCATCATGCATATATTCTATAGAGTTTTTCCATAGATCGGCTTCGTTATTTGTAAACATTGTCCAAAGTATTACTGTATCTTTAGAGTAGGGCAGCTCCACCTCTCCTTTTAATACATGATATCTTTTATCTGCAAACCAGGCAAAATCATGAATATTATTTTGGATATATCTTAATGTTTTATTTTCGGAATTAGATTTAGGAAAGGTCATATCATCAGTAAATTCACTTTTGTTTTTTGTTATTTCAGCAAGTTTATTTAATCTTATTATTTCGTCTTGATTTTGTAAGTCTCCTGTTGCTCCAATAGTATAATTACTAGGTAAAGTAATACTTACATCAAAGCTACCAAATTCTGAATAAAATTCTCCTTGACTTAAGTAAGGCATAGGATGCCAGCCATTTTGATCAAATACTGCTGGTTTTGGATACCACTGAGTTATCATATATGATTGATCTACATGTCCTAATCTTGAGAATCGTCCATTAGGTATTTTTACAAAAAAAGGAGTTGATATTTTAATTGATTCTCCAGGTTTCAATGGGTTATTTAGTCTTAATTTACAAATATCAATATGTTCGGGATGATATTCCCATTTTATTTTTTTATCATTTACTTTGAAGTCTAAGCTGTCAATATAACCGCGCTCATACTCTTTTGCATAGAATATTTCTGCATCTCCATTTTCTAACTGATGTTTTGCAAGTTTTGTTGAATTGTTTTTATATGCATTAGGCCACAAATGAAACCATATAAAATTTAATTCTTCTGAAGAGTTATTGATATATTCAATGTCTTCATATCCGCTAAGAGTGTGTTTTTCATCATCTAATTCTACAGAAATCACATAGTTTACTTCTTGTTGAAAATACTCTTGTGCATTTAATGTAATTGATAAAAATAAAATTACTATTGATAAATGTATTTTTTTCATAATTTTTTAAAATAATTCAAGTATCACAAAAGCTGCAAATACAATTGATGCAATTCCGTTCGTTGTAAAGAATGCTAAATTTACTCTGCTTAAATCGTGTTCATTTACTATTGTATGTTGGTAGAATAACAGGCAGGAGAAAACACCAAGTCCAACCCAATAAAAAAAACCAAATATAGAGTTTAGACCTATAAAAAATAATACGCTAACACAAATTAAATGAAAAACTATAGAAAGCTGTAGTGATTTTTTCTTACCAATTAGGACAGGTATTGAGAAAAGATTTTGATTTTTATCAAAATCTTGATCTTGCAGAGAGTATATAATGTCAAATCCACTAACCCAAAAAAGAACAGCTATTGAAAATAATATAGGAGTTAAACTAAATTCCCCTTTTACCGCTAAATATGCTCCTAATGGAGCTAAAGATAGTCCTATGCCTAAAATTAAATGACACAATACCGTAAACCGTTTTGTGTAACTATATCCAAGAATAATTAAAAGAGCTACAGGAGAAAGTAATAGGCATATTGTATTGATATAATAGCAGGTTAATACAAAGAAAATTGAATTAATTATTACAAAGATTAAAGCACTTTTAGGTTTTATTGTACCATTAGGGATCTCTCTTACTTTAGATGTCCTATTATTTTTTTGATCAATATCTCTATCAATAAATCTATTGAATGCCATTGCTGCAGATCTTGCAAAGATCATACACAAAATAATTAGCAAAAGTTTAATCCATAAAATATTATCTTTATTAATTGCTAAAAAAAATCCAATTAATGCAAATGGCATAGCAAATACTGTGTGACTAAATTTTATTAGTGAGAGGTATTTCTTCATTGTTTCAAAAGTAGTAATTTATCAATTATATTTTACGATATTTGCCGATAATTATGAGTGTTATAAAGCCAATATTACCAAAAGGAATGCGAGATTTTAATTCTGATGTTATGCAGAAGAGGAATTTTATTATCAAAAATATCAAAAAAGTATTTGAAGGTTATGGTTTTTCTCCAATAGAAACACCTTCGATAGAAAATTTAGATACTCTATCAGGAAAGTATGGAGATGAAGGAGATCGACTAATTTTCAAAATCTTAAATTCAGGAGATTATTTGTCTAAAGCTAGCATAGATGATAATACTACCTCAAAATCACTTGCTAAGCAAATCTCTAACAGAGGATTGCGTTATGATTTAACTGTTCCTTTTGCAAGATTTGTTGCGCAAAACAGAAATGAGATTTCATTTCCTTTTAAGCGCTATCAGATACAAAATGTTTGGAGAGCTGATAGGCCGCAAAAAGGTAGGTACAGAGAATTCTATCAGTGTGATGTAGATGTTATTGGAAGTAATTCGTTGTTTTGTGAAATAGAGCTGATTCAGATTTATGATGATGTTTTATCTAATCTTAATATACCAAATATAAATATTTGCATCAACAATAGAAAGGTTTTAGTTGGTATGATTGAATTAATGGGGGTGCCAAAGTTATTTGATTCAATTGTAGTTATATTAGATAAGTTAGAGTCGATAGGATTAGAAAAGGTAAAAGCAGAGTTGTCCTTAAAAGGAGTAGATGACAATGCATTATCTATTCTTGATTCTTTTATAAATGCTAAAAACATTTCTGA
>CETU01080701.1_pt1 | contig 96795 bp, 85 predicted proteins | sample 356531 | NCBI WGS metagenome assembly CETU01 (sample SAMEA2623488, study PRJEB7988) | marine metagenome | isolation source: saline water (ENVO:00002010), including
TTGAGCAAAACGCATTTGTTCAAGCTTGTATCGCAGAAAATGATGCTGACTTTATGCCAGCTTATTGTGATTGTGCATTAGATATTGTAATGTCCATGTATGATTCCCCTGAAGAGGCTGAATTAATGACGGAAGATGATATAATGGAAATTGCTGAAGCATGTTCCTACACTTTTGATATGTAAATATTCTTTTGATTATTACTAGAAGACTTTACAAAATCATTAGTATATTCTTAATAGGTATATTATTTTTTTCTTGCAAATCAAATAAAGAGGAACCAAAAAAAATTTCAAAAAATGATGTGTCTTTAAAAAAGACATCTTCTTTAGAAAACATAAAAAAAGATTCTTTATTAATAGATAGCACAAAAAATAATATAGAATTAAATTTTGAAAAAGATGCATATGAAGCTGCTTCGTGCATGTGTAAATTTTCAAATTTAATTAATACCTTTTCAAAAGATAAATCTAAAGAAATACAAATAAAATTAGAAAATACTAGCAAACAATGTACTTCTTTATTTAACAAAGTAGATAGTCTTTACAGTGGAGATGAAAATTTTAAAGAATTATATGTAAAATATGTTGCTGAATGCGAATGATTCATTTATATGAAATCATAAAAAAACCGAGAATTTATCTCGGTTTTTTTTATTGATCAAGCAGTAACTCTAATTTTTTCTGCCATTAACTTGCCTATTTCAGCAGGTGAATCCGCAACGGTAATACCACATTCTCTCATAATAGCCATTTTTGCTTCAGCAGTATCTTCTGTACCGCCAACAATAGCTCCAGCATGACCCATAGTTCTACCTTCAGGAGCAGTCTGACCAGCAATAAAGCCAACAACAGGTTTTGTGCCATATTGTTTAATCCATTTGGCTGCATCTGCTTCTAATTGACCACCAATTTCTCCTATCATTATAATACCATCTGTCTCAGAATCATTCATAAATAATTTAACAGCATCTTTTGTAGTAGTTCCAATTATTGGATCACCCCCTATTCCTATAGCTGTAGAAACTCCAAGTCCTGCTTTAACTACCTGATCAGCTGCCTCATAAGTTAATGTTCCTGATTTAGAAACTACTCCTATCCTACCTTTTTTAAACACAAATCCAGGCATAATACCACATTTCGCTTCTTCTGGAGTTATAACACCTGGACAATTAGGTCCTATCAAAGTACATTCTTTATCACTTAAATATTCTTTAACAATTATCATATCTTTCGTTGGAATACCTTCTGTAATACATATGATTACTTTAATACCTGCTTCAGCAGCCTCCATAATAGCATCAGCTGCGAAAGCTGGAGGAACAAAAATAATAGATGTATCTGCTTCAACTTTTTCAACTGCATCACTTACAGTATTGAAAACAGGTTTATTTAAATGTACTGCCCCTCCTTTTCCAGGAGTGACACCTCCAACAATATTTGATCCATATTCAATCATTTGCTCGGCATGAAAGGTACCTTCATTTCCAGTAAAACCTTGAATAATAATATTTGAATTCTTATTAACTAATACACTCATATTTAATTATTTGTTTATAATGCAAAATTAGAGTATTATAGCTATTGACAAAGTATTTTGAATACTTTTGCAAAATGAATTATTTTAATAATGAAGATACTATATGTGCAATTGCTACAGGCTCTAGTATGAGTGCAATTGCAATTATAAGGATTTCAGGACCACAAGCCATTGAAATAACAAATTCTATATTTAGCAAAAATATATTACAACAAAAAACACATACTATTCATTTTGGTAACATAATTGAAAAAGAAAAAATCATTGATGAAGTACTAATCAGTATATTTAAAGATGGAAAATCATACACAGGAGAAGAAACAATAGAGATTTCTTGTCATGGCTCAGTTTATATTACAAAAAAAATAATGCAAATCCTTATTAATAAAGGATGTAGAAGTGCAAATGCCGGTGAATTTACTTTGAGAGCATTTAAAAATGGAAAAATAGACTTATCTCAAGCTGAATCTGTTGCAGATTTAATAGCATCTGAAAATAAATCATCACATCAAACAGCTATAAATCAATTACGAGGAGGATTTTCCAACCAATTACAGAATTTAAGAGCTCAATTAATCGAATTTGCTTCACTTGTTGAGCTAGAACTAGATTTTGCTGAAGAAGATGTTGAATTTGCTGATAAAAACAAATTTAAAAAGCTTTTAATAAAAATAAAAAAAGAACTAGAAAGCTTAATTAATTCATTTAAGTTAGGTAATGCTATAAAAAATGGAATTCCAGTTGCAATTGTTGGAGCTCCTAACTCTGGTAAATCAACTTTACTTAATACTTTACTTAATGAAGAAAAAGCAATTGTTTCAGAAATTGAAGGAACTACTAGAGATGCAATTGAAGACAGTATAAATATTGAAGGAACACAATTTAGATTCATTGATACCGCAGGTATTCGAAAAACAGAAAATATAATTGAAAAAATTGGAATAGATATCGCATTAGAAAATGCAAAAAAATCAAATATAGTCCTACATGTAATAGATGCCAAATCAAATATTTTAAAAGAATTAAATAATTTTAAAAAAATTGAAAAAAATATTAGCGGGAAAATTATAACTGTTGTTAATAAAATTGATTTAATAAAAAAGAATAAAGAAAAATTAAATGATGCTATATATATCTCTGCCAAGAATAAAATAGGTATTAACAGCTTAAAGCAAAACTTACTTAGTAGTATTAATACAAATAAATTATTTAATGATGATACTATTATAACAAACCTTAGACATTACGATGAACTCAAGTTAAGTTTGGTTGAAATTGATACAATAATTAAAGGAGTTGAAAAAAATCTTTCTGGTGATTTATTAGCATTTAATATACGCCAATCTTTGTATCATTTAGGAAGTATAACTGGAGAAATAACAAATGACACATTACTTAGTAATATATTTGGCAAGTTTTGCATAGGAAAATAATATGTTTTTTATGCATTATGTTGGTTAATATCTTTCATCAGTGTATTTTTGCAAAAAATATATTTCATAAAATATGAATACAAGAAAAACATTAATTATAATATCAAGCCTAATCGTTATCGCTTTGTTTGCATTAACCTCTTACATTAGTTATAATTTTGGAATGAATTATGGCGTAGAAAATGCTGAATTGATTAGAGAACAAAGGGCAAGCGAATCTGAAAAACACTCTAAAAATATTAAATCTGTTCTTGCAACCAAAGTAGTAAACAAAGAAATTACCAATCAAATATATAGTACTGGAAGAGTACTTTCAGTTAATTCAATAACAATTTCTTCAGAAGTTCAGGGGAAAATACTAAATAATAGTTTTTTAAAAAAAGGAACTAAAATTAAAAAGGGAAATAATATACTTAATGTTCAAAATACAGATTTACAACTTCTTTTAAATGCAAAGAAAAGTAGACTAATGAGTCTCATTTCCTCTAACCTAGCAGACATAGAGCTCGATTTTAATGGTGAATATGAAAAATGGAAAACATTTTTTAATAAAATTACGTTAAATAACAATTTACCAGATTTCCCAAAATTGTATTCAACAAAAGAAAAAAACTTTATTATATCACGTTCAATATTATCTGAGTACTTATCAATTAAATCAGATGAAGAGAAATTAAAAAAATATATAATCAAGGCACCTTTTGATGGAATAATTACTCGCTCATATACTGATATAGGCGCTTTCATAAATCCTGGCTCACCAATTATAGATTTTATTAGAGACGGGGAAATGGAAATAGAATTATCTGTAAATACATCTGAAATTGATTTAATTAATTTAAATGATAGTGTTGTATTATCTAATAGTAATAATGTATTTAGTGGTAAAATTGTTAGGAAAAGTGAATTTGTTAATAATAACACTCAAAATATATCTGTTTTTGCTTCTGTAAAAAATGCAGAAAACTCTCTATACAGCGGAATGTATTTAGATGCAAAAATTATAAACAAAAGCAATGAAAAACTAGTAAAAATACCAAGAAGGGCTGTATTTAATGAAAATAAAGTGTTCACAATCGATAGAGAAAATAAATTAGAGATAAAAACATTAAATATTATATCTTATCAAGATGATTTTGTAGTTGTTGATAATTTAAAAAATGGAACAATTGTTGTAAAGGAACCACTAATAGGAGAATCTGAAGGAACTAAAGTAAAAGTAATCTTAAAATGAGAAGATTAATTGCATACTTTATAAAGTACCCAATTTATGCTAATGCAATTATTTTAATTACGGCTATAGCAGGAATGCTAAGTTTATCATTGATGCCAAAATCTTTCTTTCCAGAGCTCCCTCCAAATAAAATTTATGTATCTGTCTCATACCCTGGAGCTTCACCAGAGGAAATCGAAGAAGGAATTACAACCAGAATTGAGGAATCTTTAAATGGAATTGAAGGGATTAAAGAAATTACTTCCACTTCATCTGAAAATATGTCATATGTTAGAATAGAAATATATGAAGATTTTAATATTGATGAAGTATTACAAAATGTAAAAAACTCTGTTGATGCTATCTATTCATTTCCTCAAGGAGCCGAAAAACCAATGGTAGAAAAACAAAAAACAAGAGGAATGGGTGGTATGGCAAATGTTGCTGGTTTTTATTCTTTAAAAGGACCTAATGACTTATGGCTTCTAAAAGAAAAAGCAGATAAGATTCAAAAAGAACTTCTCAACGATGAAAATATTAGTCAAATACAAGTTGTTGGCTATGCTCCTGTTATAATATCAGTAGAAATTAATGAGTCTGCTCTTCTAATGCATAACATAAGCTTTGATTTAGTCAGTTCTGCTATAAAAAGAGGTAATATAGATATTTCAGGGGGAAGTATAAAAACAGAGAAGGATGAAATAATAATTCGCTCAAACAATAGAGAAACAACTACTCAAGGAATTGAACAAATTGTTGTTTTTACTAACAAAAACGGAGATATTCTTAGAATAAAAGACATTGCAAATGTATCATTAGATTTTTCAGATATTCCAATCAAAGTTTTTGTTAATGGAGAAAGAGCAATAAATTTTATTATTCAAAAAACACCAGAAGAAGATATTAAAAAAATTGCGAATTCTGTTCAAAAATATATTACTGAATTTAATAAAGATAACCCTGATTTTGAAATTATCACTCTATTTCAATTTGCGGACATGTTAGATCAAAGAATTGAAACCTTAAGTGATAATCTAATTTTAGGTCTACTTTTGGTAGCAATTATTTTAGGTCTTTTCTTATCTTTCAGATTATCTCTATGGGTGGCCTTTGGTATTCCATTCTCATTTATTGGTATGATATCCATTGGTCTTATATATGGAATGACTATAAACATGATTTCATTATTTGGCATGATTTTGGTTGTTGGTATACTAGTAGATGATGGAATAGTTATTGCTGAAAACATATATTCCCATTATAAAAGAGGAAAAAATCCAATGCAAGCTGCATTAGATGGGACAATGGAGGTGTTAACTCCAGTTTTTACCTCTGTTCTAACAACAGTATTTGTTTTCTCCACACTCTTATTTGTAGGAGGAGAAATGCAAATGATGCAAGAAATGGCTTTTAGTGTAATAGCTGCACTTTTATTTTCTCTAATAGAAGCGTTTTTAATTTTACCTGCACACCTCTCAACGAAAAAGAATCTTGAAAACAAAAAGGCCTCCAAAAAAAGCAGGTTTTTTTTAGCAATTATTGCTTCTGGATTTATAACATATCTTGTTTTTCCTAATATTGATTTTAATTCAAATTACCTTTCATCCAGTATTAAAATGTTATATCCAATATTAATATTTTTACTAATTATCAAATGGAATTTCATTAAAGAAAAATCTGAAATATTCGTCGAAAAATCAAGAAATACTTATAACCAAATAAATAAAAAACTTGTAAAAAATTATAGAAAACATGTTTGGACGCCAGTTCTTTTTATGGTAATAGTTATAATTCTTTTAGCTACAGGTATTATAAGATGGACTTTTTTTCCTTCAGTTCCTTTTAATGAAGTTAAAATAGAATTTGCATATAAGCCAGGAGAAAGAGAATTTAGAACTGAACAATTTCTTTTCTATGTTGACTCAATTATTAATGATTATCACAAAGAATTAATAGAAAAATATGATGACACTTTATTTACTGATATATCATTAAGTGTTGGATTTACTGAAGACCTAGGTATAAATGGTCCAAACGCAGGAAGTATAAGACTCTCTATCAAGGAAAACGACTTAATTTCTACAATTGATATTTCAAATGAGATTCAAAAACGAATTCATCCAGATTCAATTGCTATAATGGAAAAAATTTCTGTTGGTGGCTTCCAGCAATTTGGAAAAGCTGTTTCAATCTCTTTGCAGTCAGAAAATGATGAACAACTAAAAAATGCAGCTTCTTGGCTTAAAACAAATATAAGCTCTATAAACATGGTTAAAGAAGTTTTAGATAATGCAGGAGTTGGAAATAGAGAAATACATTTAAATCTAAAGGAAAAAGCGTATGCGTTAGGTTTAGATGAAGCTGTTATTATGAGACAAATAAGACAAGGTTTTTTTGGGGAAGAAGCACAAAGATTAATTATTGGTAGAGATGAAGTAAAAGTATGGCTAAGATATCCTGAAAATAACAGAAATAGTATTCAAGATTTAGGAAAAATGAAAATTAAAACTAATTTAGGAGAAACATTTCCACTTGAAGAATTAGTTAATTACGAGTACAAAAGAGGAAAAGTTAGAATAAATCATATAAATGGATCAAAAGAAATACGAGTAGATGCCAGTTTATACAACGCAGAATTTTCTGGAGAAGTAAATAGTGAAATAGAAAGAAAATTTTTGAGTGTATTAAAAAATAATTATCCAGATGTAAACTATGAAATTATGGGTCAAGCTGAAGAAGCTGCTGATAGCGGAAAAAGACTAGGCATCGCTTTTTTAATTAGTATTATTTTAATCACAATCACAATATCATTAAATTTTAAATCTTTTTATCAAGCTAGAATAATTCTATTGGTTGTTCCAGTAGGTATCTTTTCTGCAATTCTTGGACATGGAATTATGGACAGACCCTTTTCAACACTTAGTGTCTGGGGAGTTATTGCATTGATTGGTATTTTAGTAAATGACGCTGTAGTTATGCTAGATAGATTTAATAGAAACCTAAGAGAGGGGCAATCTATACATGAAGCAGTAATTCATGCTGGAAAAAGCAGATATAGAGCTATTATACTTACTACAATAACAACATTTGTTGGACTTTCACCATTAATTTTTGAAAAAAGTTTTCAAGCACAATTTTTAATTCCTATGGCAATTTCTGTTGCATTTGGGGTGCTGTTTGGTACTATAATTTTACTTCTTTACTTTCCATCTCTGATACTATATATGAATGATTTAAGACGTACAAGACTTTGGTTATGGAACGGAGGTAGAAAGCCAGCAAGCAAGATCGAGGTTGAACCAGTTACAAAAATTCAAAAAAGACAGATTGATTTAAAATGAAAAAACTAATACTAATTTATATCATAATTCCTAACTTTTTGTTTGGACAAGATACATTAACTTTATTTGATGCAATTAATATAGGACTTCAAGAAAATTTTAGTGTACAAATAAGCAAGAAAAATAAAAAAATTAGTGAGATAAATAATAATTGGGCAAACGCAGGTGCATTGCCAAAAATTGATATTTCTACTAGAATAGAAGAAGCATTGTCTGATCAGTCAAATAATCCCGCTTCATTTATTCAAGAGAAGTTAAAATCATCATCTATTTCTGGTAGCACTAATTTAAATTGGACTTTATTTAATGGCTTTGCAATAAGAGCAAATAAAGAGAGATTAAACAACCTTGAGAAAATCAGTAATAATAGTGCATCATTAACTATAGAAAATACAATTCAGGCAATAATACTTCAGTATTATAACTGTATTCTTCAAAAACAGAAATTAAATTTATTACAAGAAGTTGTCTATCTTGCAAAAAATAGGCTTCAATATCAAAGCAAAAGATATGAATTAGGATTAATTACTAAAATTGATTTACTTCAAATTGAAAATTCATTATTAAGCGATAGCTCAAATATACTTTTGCAAGAACAAAACTATATAAACTCAGTAAAAAATCTTAATCTTTTATTAGGATATGAAACGGAAAAAAAATGGTATATTGATAAAGAAATTAATACACATCTGCAAATTTATAATTACGACGATCTCAAAGAAAGCACTCTTAATAATAATTCTAATATTTTAAATCAATATTATAACATTCAATTATCCAAACAAAATATGAAATTAGAAATGTCTGCTTTCTATCCAATAATATCTATTAATTCAGGAGCAGCATATAACGAAAGTACTTATGACATAGGAGATTTATCTAATACAATGAATAATACTGGAGAAAGCATTAATTATTTTGCAAATTTGGTTATAAATTTTAGAATATTTGATGGAGGTAAATTATATCAAAATTTGAAAGCACTCAGAATAAAAAAAGAAATTGATCAACTAAAATTTGAACAAAAAAAACAAGAAGTTCTTCATCAACTTTCAATAACAAATGATAGATACAATACATCTATAACGGCTCTCAAATTAAGTGAAAAAGCATATGAAATTGCCCAAACTAATTATAATCTTGCTATAAAGAAACATGAACAAGGCCTAATTAACTCTTTTATGTTAAGAGACGTAGAAATTGCATACATTAATTCAGGAATTAATGCAAAACAAGCAATATATAATCTTATGGAGAGTAAAATTTCATTACTAAAAATAACTGGTAATATTATACAAGATTTTAGTAATTAATATATTTATCAAAAGCATTCTGAAAATACATTTCCGCTTCCTTTTTTTGTAAAAGCTTATCCTCTTTGGTTTTAGCATGATTTTCTAGAACTTTATTATATCCTTCAGAGAAGGCATAATACCCTCTTTTTTTAATTATACCAAAGCCTTTTGGAAATGCATAGGGAATTAAATAAGCACTTTTAGCAAATAAATTTGTACTAAAATCAAAGTTAGTATAATCAATCTTTAACTGTCCTAAAAGAGAGGCTGCAATATCAATATGTGAACCTAATTTATTAATTTTTGTACCTTTATATCTATCATTCAAAACATCTCCATACCATAACATAGGTATTTTAAATCTTTCTTTTTGTGCTAATCTTCGCCATATAGGAGAATTATGACTATGATCAGCAACAATTATAAACAATGTGTTCTTATACCATGATTCATTTTTAACTTTTGACATAAACTCACCAAGACATTTATCAGTGTAAGCTACAGAGTTGACATACTTATCTTCACGATGATTAAATGATATTTTATGTTCTCCAGGAAAGTCAAATGGAGAATGAGAACTTAGTGTAAATAATGTACTCATAAAAGGTTCAGGTAATGCATTTAATTCATTATGAAAAACATCAAACATATATTCATCATGGACTCCTAATTTTCCTGAAGGTAAATCATTATAATATTTTTCATCTTTTATAATATCAAATCCCTGTGTATATAAATATGATTTAATATTACCATAAGTTAATTGTCCTCCAAAATAATAAGAAGAATGGTAACCTTCTTTCTTCAATGATTTATTTATACATGGCAGTTTTCTTGCTTTGTCGGTTTGATTAATAATTGAGACGTAGGGAAAAACAGGAAATGATGAAAATATTGAAGTCATAGCTTGATCAGATGTCCATCCATTAGAGTAAAAATTAGAAAACAAAACTCCATTTTCTTCAAGACTTTTAAAATTTGGTGTAATTCCATTTAACCCCTTTAAACTTTCTATATTGTCTGCAGACCAACTTTCAAGTAAAATAAAAACTATATTAGGTTGGTCTTTATTTAATATAATTTTTGTTGATTGATTTTCTAATTTTATTTTATTTATAAATGTATTAATATCAGAATTAGAATGATTTTTGTAAGGATTTCCATAAAAATTTCTTCTATTTTTTAAAATACTTTGCAAGAGATTCCAATTTGGATTAACAGAGACATCATTAACAATCATATGCTTTGAAAAGTAAGAATCACTTAAGTTGATTGGTATTGGTTGCCAACCTCCTCTAATTAATAATAATAAAAAACCCAAAATTATAGGAGTTCTAATAATATTAATTACTATTATCTTTAGATTCAATTCTTTAGTTAAGAAAATCTGATGTACTTTAGTAGCATAAATTTTAACAAAAAAGAAGCTAATTAAAATAGAAATACATGCAATAATATAGTGTGAATTTGTAGAAGTATTAAAAACTTCAGAAGGATTTAATAAATGACTTATTGCTTTATAATTAAGCTTAGTTTGCCACTCTTGATATATAGCTATTTCTCCAGCGATAATTAAGGCAGTAATAACTATAAAAAAAGTATTTATATAAAAAATAAATTTACTTAGTAAAACATTGATTTTCTCTTTACATATCAAAGAATTAATAAAAATTATTAAAAAAATTATAGCACTTAAATATGAAATAAATGAAATATCTAATTTAAATGAATAAATTAAAATCCAAAAAAAATCAGTAGACTTAACTAATTCAAAATCATACTTATAACAAACAAAAAAGAAAATTCTGTTAATCAAAAAATAAAATAACCAAAACAAGTAAAATCTTAAGAAATAAATAGCTATTGAAATCATAACAATTCTTTAATATTGGGATACATCTGTTTCTTTTTATTTGCAACATCAATCTTATTTACCCAAACAACATTAGAGATCCCTTCCTCAACTTGAGGTTTTAGTTTTCCGCTGTAATCTGTAAACATTTTAAACCAATAAGTACATTTAAGAATAGGTTTATTATTTAATTCATAAGTATGATAAGTAATTGGCATTTTAGATGTTATGATTAATTCTTTTACGCCTGTCTCCTCCTCTACCTCTCTAATTGCACAATCTTCAATTTTTTCATTTAATTCCAATTTTCCTTTAGGCAAATCCCAAAAATTATTTCTAAAAATCATCAAAATCTGTTGACTATTATTATATACAATACCGCCTGCAGCATATATAGTTATAAACTTTCTGCAAAAGGTATCAAAATTTTCTATTAATAAAACAGTACCATCTTTATTATAAACTTTGTATTTTTGCATAATTATTTATTAAAAACTTTATATTTTTGCAATATTATGATTTATGACTTCGATATAGCTAAAAAAATTGCTGAATCATTACTGCAAATAAACGCAATTATTTTACAACCACATAAACCTTTTAAATGGGCATCTGGATGGAACTCTCCTATTTATTGTGATAATAGAAAAACATTATCATATCCTGAAATAAGAACAAATATAAAACAAGGTCTTGCTGCAATTATAAAAAGTCATTATAGAGGAACTAATATGATTGCTGGAGTTGCTACTGCTGGAATTCCTCACGGAGCATTAGTAGCAGAAGAAACAGGAAAACCATTTATATATGTTAGATCAAAAGCAAAAAAACACGGAAAACAAAACCAAATAGAAGGATTTTTTGAAGAAGGGCAATCTGTCGTACTAATTGAAGATTTAATAAGCAGTGGGAAAAGCAGTTTAGATGCTGTACGAACATTAAAAGAAAATGGGTTGATTGTTAAAGGTGTGGTATCTATTTTTACTTATGGTTTTGATGAGGCCAAAGAAAATTTTAATAAAAACAATACAGAATATATGTCACTCTGCGACTACAAAACATTACTACATCAAGCTATTGAACAAAAATACATTAATGAAAATGATTTGCAAATTTTAGAAAACTGGAGAAAAGATCCTAAAAATTGGAAATGATATGACGACATTTAATTCACCAGAAATAGTTATAAACAAAAAAGCAAAAGATTTTTTTCATTTAATTAGTAATATGGAAAATCTCAAATCATTACTTCCTGATGAAATAGAAGATTTTCAAAGTTCTGAAAATACATGTACATTTAAAATAAGTGGATATCCAAAATTAGAACTTGAAATTACTGAAAAAATTGAATTTACATCAATAGCATTTAAAGCAAAAAAAAGTATAGTCCCATTCACAATGAAATGCTTTATATCACCGTATAAAGAAAAATGTAATGCTAAACTTGAAATTTATGCTAAACTAAATATCTTTACAAAGATGATGATAGAAAAACCACTTAATCAATTATTAGAAGTGTTAGCAAAAAAAATGCAAACCATTTAAGGTATCATTTTTATTTCTTTTAAATTAAATTTAACAATTTTATTATTTTTTTTTCTTACCAACAAAAGACCTAAATCATTCACTCCAACTATTGTACCTTTAAATTTTAATCCTTGAGTTTCATATATACTAATAACATCTTTTCTGTATAAATTATCTTGATATTTTTTATTAGTAAGTGCTCTATTACTAACTAAATTATTTCTTTTTAAGTGGCATAAAAGTTTATTAAGTATTAAATCAATTTTAAAATGCTTTTTCAATTCAATAGAAATTGATGTAGGATTAAAATAAAAATCATCAAAAAGTAACTGATTTACATTTAAGCCAAAACCAACTATTGAATAAACAATATTGTTATTTTTAATAATATTATTAATTAAAATTCCAGCTATTTTTTTATTGTTAACTAATATATCATTTGGCCATTTTATTTTAGAATCAATACCCATTGAAGATAATAAATCAACTATTGTTAATGAAGCTAATTTACAAATATCAAATTGGTGATTAATATTAATATTTGGCTCTAATAGTACGGAAACTAATAAATTCTCTCCTTTATTACTTAACCATTTATTATTTAATTGACCTTTACCCTTAAATTGATAATCCGTAACTATCACTAAACCTTCAGAAAAAACATCACTCCCTTTTAAAGATAATAAATATTCATTTGAAGAATCTAAGTTAGATATCCTTATAATGTTAAACTTATTCAATTCACTAAAATTTTATCAAATTTTATTGTTTTAAAAATGTATTTTTGCACATGCAAATTTAAAAATATATGTCTAAAGAAGTAACCAACACGAATCTACTCACAAAAGATATAGTCAATATAATAGAGGATGCAAAGGGTAAAGAAATTGTTACACTAGACCTCAGAAATATCGAAACTGCAATTTGTGATTTTTTTATAGTTTGTACAGGTACTTCAAACATACATGTAAAATCTATTGAAGATAAGATTAAAAAAATAATTTCAAAAAAAATTGGCGAAAAACCATTACACATAGAAGGAAATAAAACTGCAGATTGGATATTAATAGATTATTACGATGTTATAATACATATTTTTCAAAAACAAACTAGAGATTTCTATAAAATAGAAGAATTCTGGGGAGATGCGAAAATCACAATACATTAAAAAAAAATTATGTCGCACAAAAAAAGATCAAATACACCAAAAGGATTTAAAGGATTTAAATTAAATATTTATTGGATTTACGGAATAATTGCAATTATATTTTTCGGAATGAACTTACCTTCATTTAACTCTACCGCAAAAATAGATGAAACTACTCTACTAGAGAAAATAGAAAACAGAGAAGTCAAAAAAGTAACATTTGTAAAAAATGCAAATGGAATGACTACACATGCTGAAGTTGAACTAATTAATAGTGATACTAAACCCCCTCACTTTAAATTTGAAATTACAAATGATGAATATTTATTAGATCAAATTCAAAAAAAAGAAACAGATGGATATAAAGTTTCAATAGATGCCAGAACAGATAAAGATTGGTTTGGAGGAATTATTAGTTGGATATTGCCATTAGTAATTTTTATAGCTATATGGATTTTTATAATGAGAAGAATGAGTGGAGGAAGCGGTGCTGGTGGTCAAATTTTCAACATTGGTAAAGCTAAAGGAAAGCTAATAGATAAAGAGAATATTAAGGTTACTTTTGAAGATGTTGCCGGACTTGAAGAGGCAAAAGAAGAAGTCACAGAAATTGTTGATTTTCTTAAATCACCAGAAAAATATACAAAACTAGGAGGGAAAATCCCTAGAGGAGCTATGCTTGTTGGCCCTCCAGGAACAGGTAAAACTTTATTAGCAAAAGCAGTTGCAGGTGAGGCTAAAGTTCCATTCTTTTCATTATCTGGTTCGGATTTTGTAGAAATGTTTGTCGGAGTTGGAGCAAGTCGTGTAAGAGATTTATTTAAACAAGCTAAGGAAAAATCACCTTCAATCATTTTTATAGATGAAATTGATGCAATTGGAAGAGCAAGAGGTAAAAATGCCATGACAGGAAGTAATGACGAAAGAGAAAATACATTGAATCAATTATTAACAGAAATGGATGGCTTTGGCACAAACTCTGGAGTAATAGTAATGGCTGCTACAAATAGAGCAGACGTGCTTGATAAAGCATTAACAAGAGCAGGAAGATTTGATCGTCAAATTTTTGTTGATTTACCAGAGCTCATTGAAAGAAAGAAAATTTTTGATGTTCATTTAAAACCTTTAAAATTAGCTAAAAAACTGGATGTTAATTTTTTAGCTAGACAAACTCCAGGATTCAGTGGTGCTGACATTGCTAATGTATGCAATGAAGCAGCATTAATTGCAGCAAGGAAATCTAAAAAAATTGTTGAAAAAGAAGATTTTTTAGATGCAGTAGATAGAATAATAGGAGGTTTAGAAAAAAAATCTAAGATTATTTCACCAAATGAAAAGAAAACAATTGCATACCATGAAGCTGGTCATGCAACAGTCAGTTGGATGTTAGAGCATGCTGCTCCATTAATAAAAGTAACAATTGTTCCAAGAGGAAAATCATTAGGAGCTGCATGGTATCTTCCTGAAGAAAGACAATTAACAACAACAGAACAAATGCTAGATGAAATATGTACAGCTATGGGTGGTAGAGCTGCGGAAGATGTATTTTTTGGCAAAATTTCAACAGGAGCACTATCAGATTTAGAAAAAGTTACAAAAATGGCTTATGCTATGGTTAGTATTTATGGACTTAGTAAAAATATTGGTAATATCTCATACTATGATTCTTCTGGGCAACAATCTGGATTTACTAAACCCTACTCTGAAGAAAGAGCTCAAAATATTGATAAAGAAGTAAGTGAAATTTTAGACAATCAATATAAACGTGCAAAGAAAATTCTAGTTAAATATAAAGAAAAGGTTGAAAATCTGGGTTCCTATCTCCTTCAAAAAGAGGTTATTTTTAAAGCAGATTTAGAAAAAATATTTGGCCCTAGAAAATGGAAGTCATATGAAGAAGAAAAACTAAAAAATTTAGAGAAAGAAGAAAGTCAAAAGAAATAAATCTTTTGTAAATATATGGTGAAAATTTATAGTAGCAATAATTCAAATCAAGCATTAATAATTAAACAAATGCTTGAAGAAAATGGTATAAATGTTGTGCTTTTAAACAAACAAGACTCTTCTTATTTAATGTTTGGACCTATTGAATTATATGTTCATAAAAATGAAACAGATAAAGCAAAAAAACTTCTTAAAAATTAAATTATGAGTGAAAAAATGAATAGAAGTATTTTTGGTTTAGCTTATGTTATAATTCTTTGGCTATGTACAACATATTCATTTTTAACTTTTCAAGTTTTATTTATAGTAATTGGAATAATATCTATGTATGAAATACATCGATTAAGAAAAAATAAATCAAAACTTATACCAATTACATTTGTTTTAACACCATTTATAATTATTCAAATGTTTAATTTAAACAATAATTTAAATGAAACTTATAACCCTTCTATAATTTTGTTTATGTTCTTACTTGTTTGGTCATTTGATAGCTTTGCATATATTTTTGGAATTAATTTTGGGAAAAACAAAATTATGCCTTCTATCTCTCCAAAAAAATCATGGGAGGGTTTTTGTGGAGGTTTTGTTTGCACAGTCATTTTAGCCCAAATTTTTAAAGATTATTTAAATATAAGTGACGTAAATATTATATTGACAAGTATTTTAGTTCCCTTTACAGCATCAATAGGAGATTTTATAATTTCTTATTATAAGAGAGTGGCTAAAGTAAAAGATTCTGGTAAATTAATACCAGGACATGGAGGTATATTAGACAGAATGGATGCATTTCTTATAACAATACCTGTTTTTTATATTTTAATTAATTTAAGATGAAAATTCATAAAGAAGGATACTCAACATTAAGAAATGAAATTATTATTTTACTATTAATAAATTTTTTCATTTTCTTTATATTTAATCAAGCTTCAGAATATATATTAATTTTCTCATTAATAATTTTTGTTTTATCTATTTATTTTTTTAGAATTCCTAAAAGAGAATTTCAAAAAGATAATAAATCAATATACTCTCCATGCGATGGGAAAGTAGTAGTTATTGAAGAAACATTAGAAAGTGAATATTTTAAAGATAATAGAATACAAGTTTCAATATTCATGTCTCCTCTTAATATTCATAACAATCTTTTTCCAATTTCTGGGAAAATCATATATGAAAAATATCATCCAGGAAAATATTTGTTTGCTTGGAACCCAAAATCATCTACTGATAATGAAAGAAATACAGTTGTTATAGAAAATAGTGAAATATCTATTTTATGTAGACAGATTGCGGGTGCATTAGCAAGAAGAATTATAAGTTATACTAAAGTTAACAAAATAGTTAATGTTAGTGATGAACTTGGCTTTATAAAATTTGGATCTCGAGTTGATTTATTCCTTCCTAAGGATACTATCGTTGATGTTAAAATTGGTGATAAAGTAAAGGGAGGGAAAAGTATTATAAGTAGATTACAATAAATTATTTATTACTATATTTGTATAAATTTTAAAACATTTAATTATGAAAAAAATATTTATCAGCCTATTAAGTCTGTTTTTTGTATTTGGTATCTCTTCTGCTATTGCATGTAGTACATGTGGCTGCCAAAATAAAACAGAGATTAAAAAAGAAATAAAATCTTGTGATAAAAACCAAAAATCTTGTTGTTCATCGAAAAGCAGTAAGTCTTCTTGTGACAAGAGTTCAAAATCTTGTTATTCATCTAAAAGCAATAAGTCTTCTTGTAACAAGAGTTCAAAATCTTGTTGTTCATCGAAGAATGATAAAAAAGCTAATAACTATAGCAAGAAAAATAACTACAGTAATAAAAAAACAAGCTGTAATAAGTCTCAAAAATCATGTTGTAGTAAAAAAACAAATAATGAGTCAAAAAGTAATGATACTATAGAAGAAAAAACTTCAGAATAATATATGTTTATCTTTAACAAAGGCCACACTAGTTGTGGCTTTTTTTATATAAAAATTTATGGAATTTATTAATAATCAAATAATTAAGTATGCAGAGTGTCACAGCGATAAAGAATCTAATTTATTAGAAGAACTTAGTAGAGAAACCTGGGCGAAAGTATTGAATCCAAGGATGCTTTCAGGACATATTCAAGGTCGTATTTTGTCTATGATAAGTAATATGATTAATCCAAAAAATATTATAGAAATAGGTACATATACAGGATACAGTGCACTTTGCTTAGCTGAAGGTTTAAAAAAACAAGGAGAATTACACACTATTGATATTAATGAAGAGCACATTAATATAGCTAAAAAATTTTTTAAAAAATCACAATACAATAATAACATCATTACTTATAATGGAAACGCTATAGATATCATACCAAAATTAAATTTAAAATTTCAACTTGCTTTTATCGATGCTGATAAAGAAAATTATTCTAAATACTTAGACTTATTGATTGATAAAATGGAGCAAAACAGTTATATAATAGCAGATAATGTTTTATGGAGTGGAAAGGTTATCAAAGATGAAATGGACCTTGAAACCAAATCATTAGACACTTATAATAAAAAAGTATTGAATGATAAAAGATTAGAAACAGTTCTCTTACCAATAAGAGATGGTTTGATGGTCACCAAAATAAAATAATTTAGTTATCAATCATAAAATGAGTATTTTTAATAATCTACAAATTGCATTTAAAGATAAATCTAAATACGATTTAAATAGAGCTTATTTACTTTTTAAAATTATTAGCATACCTTTTATTTCGAAAATAATGACAAAATTTGTCAAATTATCTATAGCTTTTGGTATACCTATTGAGTTTTTTATAAAAAAAACTATCTATGCGCACTTTTGCGGAGGAATATCTATAGAAAAAAGTCAAAATACAATTGATCGACTTTGGAATTCTAATATTGGAACAATTCTTGACTTTTCCGCTGAGGGTAAAAACAATGAAATAGATTTTAATAGAGTTTTAAACGAAACTATCTTATCCATTAATAAAGCAAAAAATCAAGAAAATATTCCATTTGCTGTTTTCAAACCTACCGGATTAATTAGATTTAGTTTATTAGAAAAACTAAGTTCTAAAGAAAAATTAACTTATAAAGAAGAAAAAGAAATAAATGATTTTGAACAAAGATTTTATAAAATTTGTAAGAAAGCAAGTCAAAATAATGTACCCGTTTTTGTTGATGCAGAAGAAAGCTGGATACAAGACCCAATAGATGATCTTGTTTTAAAAATGATGAGTGAATTTAACAATAAAAAGGCTGTTATTTTTAATACCATTCAACTATACAGAAAAGATAGAATAAGCTACTTAAAAGAAATTATAAATCATGCTAAAGAAAATAACTTTAAAATAGGTATAAAACTAGTGAGAGGTGCTTATCATGAAAAAGAAATAGAAAGAGCTTTAGAAAAAAATTATGAAATACCTGTTCATACAAAAAAAGAAGAATGTGATAATGATTTTAACGAAGCTTTAAGTATATGCTTTGAAAATTTAAATATAATTTCTCTATGCGCTGGAACACATAATGAAAAAAGCTCTCAATTACTTATAAATCTTATCTCAAAATATAAAATTAAAAAAAATGATACAAGAATTTATTTCTCACAATTGTTAGGAATGAGTGACAATATTTCATACAATCTTGCTGCAAATGGATTTAATGTTGCAAAATATGTCCCATATGGTCCTGTCAAGGATTTAATTCCATATTTAATAAGAAGAGCTGAGGAAAACACTTCAATTGCAGGACAAATGGGACGGGAATTAACCAATATAATAAAAGAAAAAAAAAGAAGAAAAAATATTAAATTTTTCTAATTATTTTTTTCCTAATAAAATATATAACAATAAACATTATAGATAAAACAAGAGCGACAACGACATATGAACTTTTATATGACTTAGAGGAAAGACTAACCCCCTTTTCAATTTTAACAAAATTAGTTATAGTTTTAATTCTATCTTCTCCTTGTTCTTTAATTATTTCGTTATCATAAAAAAGACTATACACTCTCCAGCTTTGTTCTTTAAAAACATTGTGAACTTGGATCAGCATATATCCCCCATTACTTAATTTTACTGATTCAAAAGATCCCTCTTTCCAGCTAATATTATCAATATATTGATTATCTCCACTAACAAATTTATTATACTCAATTTCTAAACTATCTTTAGTTAAGTAATTACGGACATCAATTAAAATACTTTTTCCATCTAAATCACGTACCTCTTGAAGTGATTTAACACTAGGATTTATATAATCAATATATTTATTTTCTCCAACTAAAAATTTACTATGCTTAATAGTTAAACTTTTGTTATTAAATATATTTAAAATCTCATTTTTAAAAGTAGCAATATTAGAGAAAGCAGAATTATTTAAAGTATCATAGATATGAATAATTTTTTTAGAAATTAATGTGTCTTTACAATAATAAACAATTGCTTCAATTCGATTAGCATTTATGCTATCTAACATATTCTTATGATAAGAATTTATATTTAATATACTAGAATCTTCTATTTGCTGAATCATTAAAGAAACTTTATTTGCAGTTAAAGAATCAAGACAATAATATATACTTGCTTCTAACCTTTCTGGCATTATATTTTCTAAAACAAATTGTTGAGGATAAGACTCTTTATCTGATAAATCATGATTTACCCAACAATCTTTTAAAAACAAGTTAATATCCTCTTCATCAGAAACCAAATAATTAAATTCTTTAGATAATAATAGCTGACCAATTATTCTTTTATCGGAGTCAAAATAATTTAAATAAGCATAAAAAGTATTTTTTAACTTATTTTCAGGGCTTAAATAAGCTAGAAAAAATAAACTTAAAAAAGCTCCAAATCCGAATAATAATAATCTTCTAAACATAATTATACCTAATCACTTAAAATTAAATTTAAATCTGTAAAAGGAATATTGAAGTTTTTACTTAATACTGCATTAGTTAGCAGGCCATTATATGCATAAATTCCATTTCTTAAATATTCATGTTTTCTTAAAGAGTTTTCAATACCTCCCTCCTCAGCTATTGACAACAAAATTGGAGTCAAAATATTACTAATAGCTATTGAAGCAGTCCTAGCTACTCTAGAAGGTATGTTTGGAACACAATAATGAATAACATTGTGTTTTATAAAAACAGGTTCATTATGGCTTGTAACTTCAGAAGTTTCAAAACATCCTCCTTGATCTATACTTACATCTATTACTACCGCACCTTGTTTCATTTTAACAACCATATCTTCACTAACAATACAAGGGACTCTTCCACTGCCTACTTGTAATGCAGAAATAACGACATCGGCTCTTTGCAATGCTTTCATCAAAATTTTGGGAGCTAAAGATGATGTACTAATTCTTTGATTAATATTATTTTGTAAACGTCTAAGTTTAGAAACAGAATTATCAAAAACAATAACTGATGCACCCAAACCTAATGCCGTTCTGCAGGCATACTCACCAACAGTACCTGCTCCAATAACTACTACATTGGTTGGAATAATACCAGAAATACCACCAAGCATTAAACCCTTCCCTTTATTTATATTAGAAAGATACTCAGCTGCAATTAATAAAGAAGTATTGCCAGCAATTTCACTCATACTTCGAACAATAGGTAATTTCCCTTGTATATCTTTAATAAATTCAAAACCAAATGCAGAAATTTTCTTCTTATTTATTTTATTAAAAAAATTTGCAGATTGAATATTCATCTGAATTGCAGAGATTAAAACTTGATTTTGTTTTATTAAATCCAATTCATTATTAGTAGGAGGTTCAATTTTCAAAATATAAGAAGATGTAAAAACTTTGTTTCTAGTTGAAATCTCCGCTCCTTTTTGAGAATACATTTCATCTGTAAAGTTTGCAGCATTTCCAGCACCAGATTCAATTAAAACACTATGTCCATTTTTAACTAATAATCCAATTGCATCTGGTGTTAGGCTTACTCTATTCTCTTGTAAAGAAGATTCTTTAGGAATTCCTATTTTTAATTTTTTAAAATTTGGCTTTATTTCTAATGTTTCTTCTTGTGGCATTAAACCAAGAGAACCAAAAATCTTTTGTTTTTCCATAATTTATATCAAAATATCAACAATTCTATTATTTAACTTTATACTCATATTAATCTTTATCATATTATCATCTATTAATCTGGGAATCCTTTCAGGCCATTCAACAAAACAATAAGCATTACTTAAAAAATATTCTTCACAACCTAAATCAAAAGCTTCGTATTCATTTTTTAATCTATAAAAATCAAAATGAAAAATCTTTCCTTTGTTCTTAGTACTGTATTCATTAATTATTGAATAAGTAGGACTACTAACATTATCAAGAACACCCAATTGCAAAGATAGTTCTTTTATTAATGTTGTTTTACCAACCCCCATATCACCAAAAAAAAGAAACTTTTTATTCTTAGGACAACATTGTAATATTGTTCTCGCTACATTCTTTATATCACCAATATTTTCACAAATTAACTGCATTATTTAGATTTTAATGTAACAATAGGAATTAACATTTCTTCCATTGAAATACCTCCGTGCTGATATGTATTTTTATATAAATTAACATATCGATTGAAATTATTTTGATAAACAAAAAATAAATCTTCTTTTGCAAAAATATATCTACTACTAATATTTTGAGAAGGCAAAAAATACTCGGAAGGACTTATAATTTCAAAAACATCACTTTTATTATAATTTAAATTTTTTCCTTGCTTATATCTAAGATTTGTATTTACATCTCTATCTCCTATAATTTTAATTGGCTTTTTAACATTAATAGTTCCATGATCAGTAGTAATAATAACATTAACATCATTTTCTGATATTTTATTTAATATTTCATTTAATGGAGAGTGAACAAACCATGAAGCAGTTAATGAACGATAAGCAGAGTCATCATCAGCTAATTCCTTTATAACCTTCATATCTGTTCTAGCATGAGATAGCATATCAACAAAATTATAAACAATGACATTTAAAGAGTTATGTTGGAGATTTGGTATCTTACTTATAATTTTTCTACCAGCATCAATATTGGTGATTTTATTGTAACTGAATTTGAAATCAGCTTTTCCAATTCTTTTTAGGTTTTCTTTTAAAAGACTTTCTTCATATAAATTTTTTCCTCCCTCATCTTCATCATTTTTCCACATATTAGGATATTTTTTTTGAATTTCTGATGGTAATAGTCCTGCAAAAATTGCATTTCTTGAATATTGGGTAGAAGTTGGAAGTATACTTGTATAAAGAGCATCTTCCACAACTGTAAAATTATCTAATAAGTAAGGCTCAATAATTTTCCACTGATCATATCTTAAATTATCTATTAATATCATATATGTTGATTTATTAAAAGACATCAAAGGAGCGACCTTCTTTCTGATAATATTATGTGACATTAATGGAGAATTATGCGCATGCATCCATTCTTTATAATTATATTTAATAAACTTAAAAAATTGGGAATTAGCATCAGCTTTTTGCATATTTAAAATTTGTTCAACACTATTAACATTTGTAGAGTTTAATTCTAACTCCCAAAAAACTAACTTCTTAAAAATATTATACCATTCATCAATGTTTTTGATGGAAGATATTTGCATACTAATTTTACGAAAATCTTGCTGATATTTTAGTGTTGTTTGTTGCTCAACTAATCTATTTGAATCAATATTTTTTTTAATTGCTAATAAAATTTGATTTGGATTTACTGGCTTAATTAAATAATCTGAAATTTTTGATCCAATAGCTTCCTCCATAATACTTTCCTCCTCGCTTTTAGTAATCATTACAACTGGAATGTTAGGGTAATTTTCATTTATTATAGCTAATGTTTCAAGACCAGATAGTCCTGGCATATTTTCATCTAAAAAAATTAAATCAAAAGATTTTTCTTGTAGATATTCAAGAGCATCATTTCCACTTATGGCAGGCGTTAAACTATATCCTTTTTCCTCTAAATATAATATATGAGGTTTTAATAAATCAATTTCATCATCAGCCCAAAGAATATTTATCATATTTATTAAATTTAGTTACATAAAAATAAAAACAAAATACGTTATTTGTGTTATGAAAACACAAACAAAAGATAAAATTATAAACGACCCAATATACGGATTTATTTCATTAGATGATAGTCTAATACTAAAACTAATTGACCACACCTATTTTCAAAGACTTAGAAAAATCAGTCAATTAGGCTTGTCATATCTTGTATATCCAGGTGCAACCCACAGTAGATTTAATCACGCACTAGGATGTATGCATTTAATGAAAAAAGTTATCTATCAGTTAAAAAATAAGGGACAAATAATATCAAAGATTGAATCTAGAGCATTAAAAGTTGCAATTTTATTACATGACATTGGTCATGGTCCATTTTCTCATGCTTTAGAAAATTCAATAGTAACAGAAATCTCTCATGAAAATCTTTCTTTATGTTTTATGAAAGCTATAAATGAAGACTTTAACGGTGAATTACAGACAGCAATAGATATTTTTAATAATAAATACAAAAAAAGCTTTCTTCATCAACTTGTTTCATCTCAATTAGACATGGATAGATTAGATTACCTTAAAAGAGATAGTTTTTTTTCAGGTGTTGTAGAAGGAAATATAGGAGTTGACAGATTAATTAATATGATGAACATAGCAAATAATTCTCTTGTAGTAGAAGAAAAAGGGATTTATTCTATAGAAAAATTTCTTATCGCTAGAAGATTTATGTATTGGCAAGTCTACTTACATAAAACAGTTGTTTCAGCAGAAAATATGCTTATTAAAATTTTAAAAAGAGTAAAATATTTGATAATGAACAATTCAAATATTTATGTCACAGAATCTCTCAAAATTTTTCTTGAAAAGGACTATACTATTAAAGATTTTAATCAAAATACAAATTTGATAAAATATTTTTCAAATCTTGATGATTATGAAATATATACATGCTTAAAACATTGGGAGCAAAGTAAAGATTTTGTGTTGTCAAATCTATCATATAGAATAAATAACAGAAAATTACTTAAGATTAAAATATGTAACAAAAAAATATCTGAATCAGAAAAACATAAACTTATTGAATCTTTTTGTAATAAAAATAAATGTTCGCAAGAAGAAGCTGGTTACTTTATATTTTCTGATAAATTAACAAATGACTTTTACAATAATAAATCAAAAATTAATATTCTTTTAAATAACGGGGAAATTAAAGACTTTGAAAAAGTATCAGATCAATTTGATGCTACAATACTTAATAAGTCTAGCAATAAATACTTTTTATGTTATTCTAAATAGTAATAAAGTCAACAAATTAAATTTTTTAAATTTGTGGCATGAATTATACCGCAAAAGAAATAGCAACTCTTTTAAATGGAAAAATTGAGGGAAATCCTAATAAAAAAGTTAATTCTGTCGCTAAAATAGAAGATGGTAAACAGGGTAATCTATGTTTTTTAGCTAATGAAAAATATAAAAATCATATTTATACAACAAAAGCATCAGTTATTATTGTAAATAAATCTTTAAAAGTTGATAAAAAAATACAATCAACACTCATAAAAGTTAATGATTCTTATTCATCATTTAGTAAATTACTTGAAATATATAATAAAATGAAATTTAATTATGTGGGTATTTCAAAATTTACAGACTTAAAAGAAAATACAACATTTGGTAAAAAAATATATATAGGTTCATTTACCACCATAAATAAGAATGTTAAAATTGGAAAAAATGTAAAAATACATGAAAATTGTTTCATTGGAGAGAATGTAGAAATAGGTGATAACTGTATACTTTTCCCAAATGTTGTTATCTATCATGATTGTAAAATAGGAAATAATACTATTATTCACTCAGGTGTAGTAATAGGCTCTGATGGTTTTGGATTTGCCCCTAACAATAAAAATAATTATCAAAAAATCAGTCAAATTGGAAATGTCAATATAGAAGATAATGTAGAGATTGGAGCAAACACAACAATTGATAGAGCAACAATGGGTTCAACGAAAATAGGAAAGGGTGTTAAACTTGATAATTTAATTCAAATTGCACACAATGTTGAAATTGGAAGCGATACTGTTATTGCAGCACAAGCTGCTATAGCAGGATCAACAAAAATTGGAAAAAGATGTATGATTGGTGGACAAACTGCTGTTTCTGGTCACATTAAAATTGCAGATGATGTTAAAATTGCTGGTCAAAGTGGAATTGCTTCAGATATTAATACAAAAGGTTCAATTGTACAAGGACCTATGGCATTCAATATTAAAGAATTTCAAAGGTCATATATTATTTTTAAAAAATTACCAGAAATGTACAAAACTTTAAATTTAATACATAAACAATTTAATGAGTAAATTTCAAAATACAATAAAAAATACAATTATTTTTTCAGGTGTTGGAATTCATACAGGAGTGTATACTAACATGAAACTAAAGCCGGCAAAGGAAAATTATGGTATAAAATTCATTAGAGTTGATCAAAATAAAAACCTTGAAATTGAGGCAAACGTAGATAACTTATTTACTACTAATCGAAGTACATCTTTAAAAAAATATAATATTGAAATACATACTGTTGAACATATTCTAGCTGCAATATCAGGAAATCAAATAGATAATGTAGTAATTGAAATAGATAATAAAGAAATCCCTATTTTAGATGGAAGTTCAAAAGAATTTTGTGAAAAAATTGAGAAAATCGGTGTAAAACAACAACGAGCAATAAGACAATATTTTGAAATTTCAAGAAAAATAGTTTTAGAAGATGAAGATACGGGTACTAAATTAATCGCAACACCTGACACTAATTACAATATTAATGTTCAAATAGACTACAATTCAAAAAAATTAGGTGCTCAGATCGCATCTTTAACAAACTTATCAAAGTTTAATACAGAAATTTCAGTATGTAGGACTTTTTGTTTTTTACATGAACTAGAAGAAATGATTGAAAAAGATCTAGTTAAAGGGGGGGATTTAAATAATGCTATTGTCATTGCCGAACATGCAATTTCAAAAAATAAATTTGATAAAATTAAAGAGGTTTTTAATAATCCAAAAATTAAAATAAATGAAAACGGATTGTTAAATAATATTAAAACAAGATATGAAAATGAACCAGCTAGACATAAATTATTAGATGTAATTGGAGATTTATCTTTAGTTGGCATGCCAATCAAAGGAAAAATAACTGCAATCAAACCTGGTCATAAAAATAACACTAAATTTGCAAAAAAATTAAGAGAAATCATGAAGGAACAGATGGAAAAAACTGCGCCAATAGTTGATTTTAATAAGGCGCCTTTATACAATAAAGAAAAAATTAAATCTATATTACCTCATAGAGAACCATTTTTGTTTATTGATGAAATAAGAGAAATTGGAGATGATTATATAGTAGGTATAAAATTTGTCAGAGAAGAAGAAGAATATTTTAAAGGACACTTTCCAGCAGAACCAGTTATGCCTGGAGTATTACAATTGGAAACAATGGCACAAACAGGGGGTGTTTTAATTTTAAACACCGTTAAAAACCCTCAAGATTATTTAACATTTTTTATGAAAATAGATAATGCTAAATTCAAAAGAAAAGTTATTCCTGGTGACACTATTATTTTTAAACTCAAATTAATTTCTCCTATAAGAAGAGGCTTGTGTCATATGAAGGGAATTGGATTCGTAAATAATAAAATTGTAGTTGAAGCCGAGCTATTAGCTCAAATTGCACCAAAAAATAAATAATGCATCAACCTCTAGCATATATTCACTCTGACGCCAACATAGCAAGAAATGTGGTCATTGATCCCTTTGTTACTATTGAAAAAAATGTGGAAATTGGTGAAGGAACATGGATTGGAAGTAATGTTACAATAATGGAGGGAGCCAGAATTGGAAAAAATTGTAGGATATTTCCTGGAGCAGTAATTTCTGCGATACCTCAAGATTTAAAATTTAAAGGTGAAAGGTCATTAACTATTATTGGTGATAAATGTACAATTAGAGAGTGTGCAACAATTAACAGAGGAACATCTGCAAGTGGAAAAACAGTTGTTGGAAATAATTGTTTAATCATGGCCTATGCACATATAGCTCATGACTGCATTATTGGAAATAATTGTATAATAGTTAACAGTGTTGCCTTAGGTGGACATGTTACTGTTGGAGATTTCGCAATAATTGGTGGATTATCAGCTATACATCAGTTTGTAAGTGTTGGAAAACATGCTATGGTATCTGGTGGCTCATTAGTTAGAAAGGATGTGCCTCCCTACGTAAAAGCAGCGAGAGAACCATTATCATTTGTGGGTATAAATTCAATTGGTCTAAGAAGAAGAGGTTTTAATGAAGAGAAAATTAAAGAGATACAAGAAATTTTTAGAATTTTATATCAAAAAAACAACAATAATACACAAGCAATATTAAAAATAGAAACAGACATTTATGCTTCTCCAGAAAGAGATGAAATAATTTCTTTTGTTCAAAATTCTGGAAGAGGAATTATGAAAGGATATAATCAAAAATAATTTATGGCTACTACTGCGGACTTTAGAAATGGGCTTTGTTTTAATCTTAATGGAGAGCCTTGGAAAATTGTTTCATTTCTTCATGTAAAACCTGGAAAAGGACCAGCTTTTGTAAGAACAAAAATCAGAAATTTAAATACAGGAAGGCTACTTGAAAATACATTTACTTCAGGAGTTAAAATTGACGTAATCAGAGTAGAAAATAGAAAGTACCAATTTTTATATTCAGAAGGAAATGATTATCACCTAATGAATAACGAAGACTATGAGCAATTAATGATGCAAAAAGACTTTATTGAAAATGTAGAATTTTTAAAAGAAGGTGAAAATATTGAAGTTCTATTTCATGCAGATAAAGGAATTCCTCTATCTGCTCAAGTACCATCACATGTAGTTTTAGAAATTACTTTTACAGAGCCAGGAGTAAAAGGAAATACAGCAACAAATGCAACAAAGCCAGCAACTACAGAAACTGGAGCAAAAATAAATGTGCCATTATTTATTAATGAAGGAGATAAAATTAAAATAGATACAGCAAAAAAATCTTATATAGAAAGAATAAAATAATGTCAAAAACACATAATTTTTCTGCGGGACCATGTATTCTTCCTCAAGAAGTATTAAAACAAGCATCAAAATCAATACTAAATTTCGATAATAATTTATCACTAATTGAAATTTCTCACAGGAGTAAGCCATTTGATTATGTAATGAACAAGGCAAAATCTCTAGTAAAGGATCTTCTTGATATACCAAACGGATATTCAATACTTTTTTTACAAGGAGGAGCAAGCTTACAATTTAGTATGATACCATATAATTTAATGAAAATTAATGGATCAGCTGTATATCTAAATACTGGAACATGGGCATCCAAAGCAATTAAAGAAGCAAAAAAATTTGGTAATGTTATTATTGCTGCTGATTCTTCTAACTCAAATTTTAGTACAATTCCCAAAAATTATAATCTTCCTAAAGAATTTGATTATTTTCATTGCACATCAAACAATACAATTTATGGTACCCAAATAAAAGAATTCCCTTCTATAAATGGTGTAATGGTATGTGATATGAGCTCTGATATATTTAGTAGAAAAATAAACATAGAAAGATTTGATGTGATATACGCTGGAGCACAAAAAAATATGGGTCCAGCTGGCACAACATTAGTAATTATTAAAGATGAAATATTAGGTAAAACAAAAAGAGAAATTCCATCTATGCTGAATTATAACACTCATATAGAAAAAGATAGTATGTTTAATACTCCTCCGGTATTTTCAATTTATGTTTCAATGTTAACCTTAAAATGGCTTAAAAATTTAGGTGGTATTTCTACAATAGAAAAAGAAAATCAAAATAAGGCAGATTTACTGTATAATGAAATAGATAATAATTCTCTATTTGAAGGGACAGCAACAAAGGAAGACAGATCAAACATGAATGTGTGTTTTAAACTAGTTGATAAATCTAAAGAAACAGATTTTAATAATATGTGTGAAAAAGCAAAAATCAGCGGATTAAAAGGTCATAGATCTGTAGGAGGATATAGAGCCTCTATTTATAATGCAATGCCTATAGATAGTATTAAAGTATTAATAGATGTTATGCATAAATTAGAAAACAATTAAAATGATTAAAATTTTAGCTAACGATGGAATATCTAATTCTGGAATAAATATTCTTGAAAAAAATGGATATTTTGTCTCTTGTAATCATATTAAACAAAGTGCACTAATTGAAAATATTAACAAAGAAAAATATAATGTTCTTCTTGTTAGAAGTGCAACCAAAGTTAGAAAAGAACTAATTGATGCGTGTCCAAAAATAAAAATTATTGGAAGAGGTGGTGTAGGAATGGATAATATAGATGTTGATTATGCAATTAGTAAAGGTATAAAGGTTATTAACACACCTTCGGCATCATCTAATTCAGTAGCAGAACTAGTTTTTGCTCATCTTTTTTCTATGGTAAGATATTTATATGATAGTAATAGACAAATGCCATTAACTGGAGACTCTGAATTTAAGGATTTGAAAAAAAACTATGCGAAAGGAATAGAGTTAAGTGGAAAAACCTTAGGTATCATTGGTTTTGGTAGAATTGGTCAAGAGGTTGCTAAAAAAGCAATTGGATTAGGCATGAAGGTATTAGCACATGACAAATTTATTAAAGAAGCAAATATAAAAATTGATTTTTTCAACGGTGATAATATATCTTTCAAAGTTAATACACAAGACATTAAAACTGTTTTAAGCAAATCTAATTTTATTACACTACACTTACCAAAAATAGGTGAAAAAGCAATTATTGGAGCAGAAGAAATAGGATTAATGAAAACAGGAGCTGGAATTATTAATACATCAAGAGGAGGAATTATTGACGAAACAGCCTTAATGTTTGCTTTAGATAAACAAAAGTTAGCATATGCAGGATTAGATGTATATGATAATGAACCTAATCCAAGTATTCATTTATGTATGCATAATGCTATTAGTTTAACACCTCACATTGGCGCTGCAACTTTAGAAGCACAAGAAAGAATAGGAGCGGAACTTGCTACGCAAATTATTAAACACTTTAATAATAATGGTTAAGATAAGAGCATTCAAGGCTATTCGTCCTACTAGAGATAAAGCAAGTTTAGTGGCATCGAGATCTTATTTAACTTATTCTGAAGAAACAATTAGAGAAAAATTAGATCATAACCCATATACTTTTTTACACATTATTAACCCAGAATATAAACTAAAAAATAAGAAAAAAGGTTTAGAAAAATTTCAAAAAATTAGAAATAAATTTAATGAGTTTATTAAAGACGGTATATTTATTAATGAAAATAAAAACAGCTTATACATTTATCAACAAAGTAATGATTTAAATACATTTACTGGAATTATTGGTGCAGTAGCAATTAAAGATTATTTAGATGGGAATATTAAAAAACATGAAGAAACACTGAAAAAAAGAGAAGAAATGTTTTGCAACTATTTAAAAATCACTGGTTTTAACGCAGAACCTGTTCTTATATCTTATCAAAAAAATAATAATATTGATAAAATTATTAAAAAATATGTCGCAAAGAGAGCTGAGTATGAATTTACTACTACTAACAAATCTTTACATAAACTATGGGTAATAACTGATGAACAAGATATACGTAATACAACAAATGCATTTAAAGGTATAGATAAGCTATATATTGCTGATGGCCACCATAGAACAGCATCTTCTGCACTTTTATCAAAATTAAATAAATCAAAGGAAAACAATTATTTTATGAGTTATTTAATTGATGAAAAACAACTTAGAGTTTTAAGCTTTAATAGATTAATAAAGTCCTTAAATGGTTTAAAGACTGGTGATTTTATTAAAAAAATTAAAGAAAATTTTAAAGTTATAGAAAAAAAATCCCCCTACTCTCCTATTCAAAAAAATGAAATTTGCATGTATTTAGAAAAAACATGGTACTCATTAATTTTAAAAAATGATTCAAACAATTTAGATCCTATAATTTTATCATTAAATATACTTAAGCCAATATTAAATATTATTGACGAGAGAACAGATAAAAATATTTCTTTTATTAATGGTAAGACACCTTTGTCATCTATCAAACAAATAGTAGATAATGAGATTTACAAAGTTGCTTTTATACTAAAACCAATTACAATTAATAACATAAAAAAAGTAGCTGATAAAGGAGAATCTCTACCTCCTAAAAGTACATATGTAGAACCTAAATTACGATCTGGCTTAACCATTTATAGAACAAAATAAATGGGTGTAATAGAAAATCTTCATTTAATAAAACAAACAATACCTCAAAGTGTTTGCTTAATAGCTGTCTCAAAAACACAATCTAATTATGATATACTTAAAGCATATAATGCAGGACAAAAAAATTTTGGAGAAAATAAAGTACAAGAGTTAGTTCAAAAACAAGAAAAGCTACCAAAAGATATTCGATGGCATATGATTGGTCATTTACAAACAAATAAAGTGAAATTTATAGCACCATTTATTGATATGATTCATTCTGTAGACTCTTTAAAGCTAATTAATGAAATAGATAAAAGAGCTAAACAAAATAATCGAATAATTGACTGTTTATTACAAGTTCATATAGCAAATGAGAAAACAAAATTTGGTTTTGAACCAGATAAAATAGAAGGAGTAATAGAAGAAACAAAAAAAAATAAGAATATTAATATTAAAGGTCTTATGGGCATGGCTTCGTTTACAGATAACAAAAATGAAATCATAAAAGAATTTTCTTTGATAAATACATTGTTTAAAAAAGTAGAAAATGAAAAAATTAATGTGCTTTCTACAGGAATGAGTAGTGATTATTTAATAGCTATAGAAAATGGTAGTAATATGATAAGATTAGGAAGTATTATATTTGGAAAAAGAATATAAAATGAAAAAGATAATTTCAACACCAAATGCTCCTGAAGCTATAGGGCCGTATAGCCAAGCAATTCTTCATAATAATACATTATACTGTTCAGGTCAAATTGCACTAGATCCTAAAAATAACAAACTAATTCTAGAAAACATACAAGATGAAACGCATCAAGTAATGAAAAACATACACGAGGTTTTAAAAGCTGCAAATATGGATTTTGAGAATGTAGTAAAATGCTCGATATTCATGAAAAATATGGATGACTACACAGAAATAAATGAAGTGTATAGCACCTATTTTAATAATAATCCACCAGCTAGAGAAGCAGTTCAAGTTTCTGTACTACCAAAAAATGTAAATGTAGAAATATCAGTGATAGCCTGCTTATAAAAATGGAATTATCTAGTGAAATACTAAAAGGAAATGTGACTGCGCTTGCAAGAGGGATAACGTTAATTGAAAGTACGTTGCAAGAAGATCAAAAAAACGCACAAGAATTATTAAAAAAATGTAGTAAAAAATCTAGAAAAACTTTAAGAATTGGTATTACAGGCTCTCCTGGAGTAGGTAAAAGTACATTTATTGAAACTTTTGGAGAGTTATTAACTAGTCAAGGGAAAAAAGTAGCAGTCCTTACTATTGATCCATCTTCAGAAAAAACTAAAGGAAGTATTTTAGGAGATAAAAGTAGAATGAATAAATTATCTACTAATAAAAATGCCTTTATTCGTCCAAGTCCAAGTAGTGGAACATTAGGTGGAGTAACTAATAGAACTAGAGAGAGTATTATTTTATGTGAAGCTGCAGGTTTTGACACAATACTTATTGAAACAGTAGGTGTTGGTCAAAGTGAAACAACAGTTAGTAAACTAGTAGATTTTTTCTTACTGCTCATACTTGCTGGTGCAGGAGATGAGTTACAAGGTATCAAAAGAGGTATTATGGAGCTTGCACATGTTATTGCAATAACAAAAGCAGATGGCGATAATATCATACAAGCAAAAAAAGCGGCGTTAGAATATAAACATGCTATTCACCTCTTCCCTCCTATGGAAAATGGATGGATACCACAAATAAATACTTGTTCTGCTATAGAAAATACTGGAGTTTTAGAAATACAAAAAAATATTAGTAAATTTGATAGACATATGATATCAAATGGTTGGAAAGAGAAAAATAGAAAAGAGCAAGCAAAGTACTGGCTACACTACACAATAAAAGAAGAATTTGGGAAACAAAGATACAACTCTCTACTATCAGAAGGACAACTTAAAGTGATGGAAGAGGACTTATTGAGAGGAAAAACAATCTATCAATTAATCGATAGCGAAAAAGTCTAATTTGAGTCCCATAGAAAATAAAATAATTATAATTACAATTGCTAATACATAAAAAGAGATATATATAATATTGATAAAGTCAATATTTTTATTACATAATTTCTGTAAATAATAAACACTTAAAAATACACAAGCAATAAAAACTAATATAACTGGAAAAAGATAACTATAAACAAATTCAGTGGTATTTTTATAATTTATTAATACATCATATAAAAAAAATAAACTTGCAGAAAACAGTAACGCACTAGAAATTAAATGTACATAAGATATAGTTCTTTTAATTTTTTTAACTAAAAATTAATAAAAAAGATGCATCTTTTCTTTATTTCTCCAGCCTGCCCTACTACTATAATCAGCAAAATAGATGATAACATCAGCTTGAGAAGCATAATCAACAAAAAAGACTTTCTTATCAGCTTGGCTAGCATAATCAACAAAGTACCAATTACCATCATTCTTTCCAGCCTGACTAGCATAATCAACTTTATATACAATCAAATCAGCCCTACTTTCATAATCAGCAACAAACACCTTGACATCAGCCTGACTAGCATATTCAACTGAATAAACCTTCTGAGCTTGAATACTTGAAGAAATCAAAAAAATTAAAAGTAATAATGTATATTTTTTCATACTTCAAATGTATAAAAAATTTACTAACCATGATTGGCAAAATAATTTGATAATAGTATCTTTGCTAAAACAAAATTTTATATGAATAAAGTATCAGATAGACTAAATAGGCTTTCTGAATCTGCTACATTAGCTATGGCAAGAATGAGTAGAGAATTACAAGCAAAAGGAGTTAATGTAATTGCCCTTAGTCTTGGTGAACCTGATTTTGATACGCCAGAATTTATTAAAGAGGCTGGAAAAAAGGCTATAGATGATAATTTTTCACACTACACCCCAGTTCCAGGTCTAGCTGAGTTAAGAAGCTCAATAGCTGCTAAATTTAAAAGAGACAACAATTTAGAATATAAACCAGATCAAATTGTTACATCTACTGGTGCAAAGCAGTCATTAGCAAATGTATGTTTAAGTTTATTAAATCCTGGAGACGAAGTGCTTCTACCTTGTCCTTACTGGGTAAGCTATTCTGAAATAATCAAACTTGCTGAAGGTAACCCAATAAAAATACCATCATCTATTGACTCAGACTTTAAAGTAACTGCAAATGATCTAGAAGCAGCTATAACGTCAAAAACAAAGATGTTAATGTTTAGTTCTCCATGTAATCCTAGTGGAACAGTTTATACTCAAGAGGAATTAGAAGATATTGCAAATATGCTTGAAAAATATCCTGAAATTTTTGTTATTTCCGATGAAATATATGAACATATTAATTTTACAGAAAAACACTTTAGTATAGCAAGTATTCCTTCAATGTTTGACAGAACAATAACAGTAAATGGTGTCTCTAAAGGATTTGCTATGACTGGATGGCGTGTTGGATTTATAGGCGCTCCACTATGGATCGCCAAAGCTTGTAATAAAATTCAAGGTCAAATAACTTCAGCTACTTGTGCAATAGCTCAAAAAGCAACAGAAAGAGCAATGCTTGCAGAGCCAAAATCAACAACAAAAGAAATGAAAGAAACATTTCTCCAAAGAAGAAATATGTTAGTTAATGAATTGAAAAATATTAAAGGTATTAAATGTAATATTCCTCAAGGAGCTTTTTATGTTTTCCCTGATATTAGTAATTTCTTTGGTAAGTCAGATGGAGAATCAATAATCAATAATGCTAATGATTTATGTATGTACTTATTAAACAAAGCTCATGTTGCATGTGTAGCAGGAGATGCTTTTGGAAATCCAGAATGTATTCGTATTTCTTATGCTGCATCTGAATCAAAACTTATTGAAGCAATGAAAAGAATAAAAAAACACTTAGAGTTACTTAAATGATAAACTTTAAAAAAGTTTTCTCAGAATTTAATAATAAAAAGGTATTAATTATTGGTGATGCAATGATAGATGCTTACATGTGGGGGGAAATCAACAGAATGTCTCCTGAAGCACCAGTTCCAATTGTTGAAATACAAAAACACGAAACTAGACTTGGTGGAGCTGCAAATGTTGCTTTAAATATTCAATCTTTAGAAGCTAAACCTATTTTATGTTCAGTAATTGGGGATGATATACATGGTAATTTATTTTTAGATTTAATGCATAAATCAAATTTAAGTACTGAGGGAATACTAATCTCTAAAAAAAGAAGAACAACTCTTAAAACTAGAGTCATTGCAAATGAAAAACACCAATTAAGAGTAGATGAAGAAGATACAAAACCTATTCAATTAGAAAATAAATTTATAAACAAAATTAAAGATCACATTAGCAGTTGTGATGTTGTAATCTTACAAGATTATAATAAAGGTACTTTAACACAAAATGTAATTAAAGAAATTATAGCAACAGCTAATAAATTAAATATACCCACGATAGTAGACCCAAAGAAAATTAATTTTAATAATTATAATAATTGTACAATATTTAAACCCAACTTATCTGAGATTAAGGAAGGAATGAAAATAGATTTCAATTCTAATAATCAAAATGAAATAAACGAAGTAACAAACAAATTATTAAACAAATTACAAGCTAAAGCCATTTTATTAACAATGTCTGAACAAGGTATATCAATTACCTATAATAAAGAATTTGAATATACCCCAGCATTTCAAAGAAAAATAATAGATGTTTCTGGTGCAGGTGATACAGTTATATCAGTTGCTTCTTTATGTTTAACTACAGAAATGAATTTTAAAATACTATCCAAATTATCTTCATTAGCTGGTGGTATTGTTTGCGAGGAAGTTGGAGTTGTTCCAATTAATAAGAATAAACTTTTATCTGAAGCAGCTATTTTTATTAATTATGAATAAAATAACACCTTACAATAATTCAAAAACAAAAAAAGAACAAGTTAAATCAATGTTTAATAACATTGCCAAAAATTATGATTTCCTTAATAACACTTTATCTGTAGGAATGCATAATATTTGGAGGAAACAAGCAATTCAAAAATTAAATAATAATCCAAAAGAAATATTAGATGTTGCAACTGGAACTGGTGATTTCGCAGTAACGGCTGCTAACTTTACAAACGCCAATATTACTGCAATCGACATATCTAAAAACATGTTAAATGTTGGGATTAAAAAAAGTTATAACAAAAAATTAGAAAACAGAATTTCGTTTAAAGAAGCAGACGCAGAAAATCTACCTTTTACTAATAATAAATTTGATGCAATAACTGTTGGATTTGGAGTAAGAAATTTTGAGAATTTAAATAAAGGATTAGATGAGATTTATAGAGTTTTATCTAAAGATGGAATTCTTGTGATCCTTGAACCCTCGATTCCCATAACATTTCCTGTCAAACACTTTTATAAGTTATACTTTAATTATATTCTTCCTATTATAGGATATATAATTTCAGGTGATAAAAATGCTTACAAATATCTTCCAGAGTCAGTTAAAAAATTCCCTTCAGGTAAAAAATTTATCAATCATCTTATAAAATCTGGATTTAAAAATTGTAAACATCTGTATTTAACATTTGGAATTGTAAGTATGTATATTGCAATAAAATAATCATTAAATCGTTTTATGTTGGTGCCAAAAAATAAAAACATATTTTATTTAATAATTATACTTAACTTATTCAGTTATAATTCATTTGCTCAAAAGTATAAAAAGCCGAAAAACTTAGTACGTTACGATCATCAAAAAATTCATTTTGGATTTACACTAGGTATTAACAATTTAAATTTTAATTATCAAAAAAATTCAAGCACAATAAATAATGATTCTATTAAAAGTATTAACACTTTAAGTCAAAAAGGATTTAATTTAGGAATTATTACAAACTTAAGACTAAGTAAGTATACAGATTTAAGATTTATTCCTGCACTTGTTTTTGGAGAAAGGAAAATTAGTTATGGTTTTAAAGATTCTACTATAATTAACAATGAATTAAAAAGAATAGAATCAACTCTTTTGGACTTCCCTATTCATTTAAAATATAAATCTGAAAGATATAATAACTTTAGAACCTATATAATTACCGGAATTAAATATAGTCTTGATATTGCATCTCAAGCAAGAATTGATGATGAAGGTAAAGAGATAGTTAAACTACAAAGAAATGATATTATGGGTGAAATTGGATTTGGAATTGATATATATTTAGAGTATTTTAAGTTTTCTCCACAAATTAAAATTTCATATGGATTTCTAAATTTACTTTCAAATGACAATACAGTTTTTACAAATTCTATTAATCGTTTGACAACAAATGGCTGGATGCTTTCATTTACATTTGAATAAAAATATTTGGATTTTATCTTTTTTTTATTTATAATTGCGTGATTATTAGTTGTTTACGTATTAAATTTTTATGGAACTTGATTTATTTTTAATAGGTTTTATTAGTATTGTATTATATATTACGTTATTATTTATAGCAAAAAAAACTGGATGGAAAAAAAAGAAAGTGTTTGAAAATTGTATTAATGCTTGTCCAAAATGTAATCACCCACTTAACAGAATACCAAGAAAAAACATTGACTATTTTATTATAAATATAACATTTAGAATTTTTGATTTTAGAAGATATAAGTGTAGTAATTCTGAAAGAGATTGGGAAGGTCTAAGGTGGTGAAAATTCAAATAACTAAGTACAGAAAATCTTATGTAAAAAAATAGCAGATGCAATACTTACGTTTAAAGATTCAGCTTTTCCGTTTTTTTTATCAATACAAATTTTTTTATCAACTAATTTTAATATTTCATTTCTAATTCCATTTGACTCATTCCCCATTACAAGATGTAAATTAGACGAAAATTCTTGATCACTCAAATTTAAACCATCTAATGATGCAGCGTAGATAGGTGTTGTTACATTATTTAAATACTTAATTAAATCGGTATAAAATATATTTACTCTAAATATTGAACCCATAGTGGATTGAACGACTTTAGAATTAAAAACATCAACTGAGTTTTGTGAACATACTATATTTTTTACACCAAACCAATCACATGTTCTTATAATAGTACCCAAATTACCAGGGTTATTAACACCATCTAACACTAAAGTAATACCATCAAAATGTTTAACTTTTTTTTGCTTTATATAAACTGTTGCTAAAATATTATTAGCATTACTTAGTGTAGATATTTTACTCAAATCATTTTCAGTAATTTCAGTTACATTATAATTAGCATACTTTTTTATTAATTTCTTTGTACAGTATAATGATTTGAATTCATAACTAGAAGAAAGAAGTTCATCAATGCATTTCTCTCCCTCAACTAAAAATAAGTTGTACTTATCCCTATATTTTTTAAAGGATAAAGATTTTATTAGTTTTATTGTATTTTTATTTATCATTAAAAAAATTAAAAGTCAATAATAAGAATTTATTATAAATATTTAGTTTTGTTTTATACATTCTTGTAATTTTGCTTAAAACAAAAATCATGTCAAAATTTAAATCAGGTGTACTTTCAGGAGATCAATTACAAGAAGTTTTTACTGATGCAAAAAAAAACAAATATGCTCTACCTGCTGTTAATGTAACTAACACTAGCACAGTAAATACAGTAATGGAAACAGCCTCTGAAGTAAATTCTCCAGCTATTATTCAATTTTCAAATGGTGGATGTCTATTTTATGCTGGAAAAAGTCTTTCTAATGAAGGTCAAAAAGCAGCAATTGCTGGAGGTATTTCAGGTGCTTTGCACGTACATAAGATGGCAAAATTATATGAATCCAGTATAATTTTACATACTGACCATGCTGCTAAAAAGTTACTTCCTTGGATCGATGGATTATTAGAAGCTGGAGAAGATTTTTACAAAAAAAATAAGAAACCATTGTTCTCTTCTCATATGATTGACTTATCTGAAGAGTCTTTAGAAGAAAATATCGAGATATGTAAAAAATATCTTAAAAGAATGTCTGCAATTGATATGACATTAGAAATTGAACTAGGTGTTACAGGAGGAGAAGAAGATGGTGTTGATAATACTAATATAGAAATATCAAAACTGTATACTCAGCCAGAAGAAGTTGCTTATGCCTATGAAGAGTTAATTAAAATCAGTGATAAATTTACAATTGCTGCAGCTTTTGGTAATGTACATGGAGTTTATAAACCAGGAAATGTCGTTCTAACACCAAAAATTTTATATAATTCTCAGAAATTTGTTGAAAATAAATTTAATACTCATTCTTATCCACTAAATTTTGTTTTTCATGGTGGTTCTGGATCTAGTAAAGAAGAAATTAAAGAAGCAATTAGTTATGGTGTTATTAAAATGAATATTGACACTGATTTACAGTGGGGTTTCACTATAGGAACAAGAAATTATTTTAATAAATATAAAGATTATGTTAAAACACAAATAGGAAATCCAGAAGGAGATGACAAGCCAAATAAAAAATACTATGATCCAAGAAAATGGATTAGGGAAGGTGAATTAACATTTAAAGAAAGACTTATTAGATCTTTTAAAGATCTAAATAATATAGATACAAATAAATAATATGGGCTGGTTTAAAAGAAATAAGGAGGGAATAACTACATCAACACACGAAAAAAAAGAAACTCCAGATGGATTATGGAGTAAATGTTCAAAGTGTAAAACAATAATAACAACTAAAGAACATATTGCTAATTTACATGTTTGTTCCCACTGTGGCCACCATGATAGAATAGGCTCTAATGAATATTTTAATATTTTATTTGATAATAATAAATTTAAAGAATTAGATAAAAACATGTCTTCTTTAGACCCATTAAAATTTGAAGACAAGCAAAAATATGTAGACAGAATAAAATTAATGCAAAAAAAAACTGGATTAAATGATGCTGTTAGAACCGGATATGGAAAACTAAATAATGAGAAATTAGTAATTGCATGTATGGATTTTAAGTTTATTGGAGGATCAATGGGTTCCGTGGTAGGTGAAAAAATTGCAAGAGCTATTGATTATGCAAGAAAAATAAAATGCCCTATAATTATTATTTCTCAATCAGGTGGCGCAAGAATGATGGAAGCTGGAATTTCATTAATGCAATTGGCAAAAACATCTGCTAAAATTGCGCAACTTGGGGAAGAAGGTCTTCCATATATTTCACTGTGTACTCATCCAACATTTGGTGGTGCTACTGCATCATTTTCTATGTTAGGAGATATCAATATAGCTGAACCAAATGCTTTAATTGGATTTGCTGGCCCAAAAGTTGTAAAAGAAACTATTGGAAAAGATTTACCTGAAGGCTTTCAAACAGCAGAGTTTTTACTTGAAAAAGGTTTTATTGATATGATTATTGAAAGAAAAAATCTTAAAAGTAAAATTAGTTTATTATTAAAAATGTTGAAAAAGTAGATAAAAAAGCTAAATTATTAAATAAGTTTATTAGTTTTGCACCCCTATTTAAAGTAGCAAATATACAATATGACTATAACAAAAAAAGAAAAAGAAAATATCTTTAAGAAATTTGGCAACAACATAAAAGATTCTGGATCAGTTTACTCTCAAGTTGCATTATTTACAGGAAAGATTAAAAATTTAACTGAACATCTTAAAGCAAACCGCAAAGATTACGGAACGCAAAGATCTTTACAACAAATGGTTGGTAAAAGAAGAAAGTTATTGCAATACTTAAAAAATAAAGATATTCTTGAATATAGAAAATTGATTAAAGACCTGGGTCTTAGAAAATAAAAACACTAAAAAAAGGCAATAAAACATTGCCTTTTTTAATTAAATAAAAATATAATGATAAAAGAAGTAAAAGAAATAATTAGATTAAATGATGGTAGAGAAATTTCTCTTTCAACTGGAAAATTAGCCAAGCAAGCACATGGATCTGTTGAATTAAGAATGGGAAAAACACATATGCTAGCAACAGTAGTATCTAATTTAGAAGCAAAAGAAGGAGTTGATTTTTTACCATTGACTGTAGATTATCGTGAAAAGTTTGCTGCAGACGGAAGATTTCCTGGAGGATTTCTTAAAAGAGAAGCCCGACCTACAGATCAAGAAATTTTAGTTATGCGTTTAGTAGACAGAATACTTAGGCCAATGTTTCCAAAAGATTATCATGCTGAAGTACAAATCATGATATCTTTAAATTCGCATGATGAAAATGTAAAACCTGACGCATTAGCTGCATTAGCTGCTTCAACAGCTATAGTATTATCTGATATTCCATTTAACGGACCGATTTCAGAGTGTAGAGTTGCAAGAATAGAAAATAAATTTGTAATAAATCCATCATCAGAAGATTTAGACCATGCAGATATTGATTTGATAGTTGGCGCTTCATACGATAGTATTGCAATGGTTGAGGGAGAAATGGATGAAGTATCAGAATCAGAAATGATTGAAGCAATTAAAACAGCTCATCAAGCTATCAAAATACAATGTGAAGCTCAATTAAAATTAGCTGCAAAAGCAAATGTTTCAAAAGAAAAAAGAGAATACTCTCATGAAACACATGATGAAGAATTGAGAAAAAGAATATTAGATGATACATATGATAAAATTTATAAAGTTGCTTCAAATGGATTATCAAAAAAAGAAAGATTGCAACAATTTAAAGAAATAAAATCAAATTGGATTGAAACTTTAACAGAAGATGAAATTGAAAAATATGATGAATATCTAATCAACTCATATTATAGCAAATCTGAAAAAGAAGCTATTAGAGATTTAGCTTTAAATGAAGGAAAAAGATTAGATGGAAGAAAAACTAATGAGATAAGAGATATTTGGTGTGAAGTTGATTATTTGGAAAGCCCTCATGGATCTTCAGTATTTACTAGAGGTCAAACTCAATCTCTAACAACCGTTACGCTTGGATCTGCTACTGATGTTAATAGATTAGATGGTGTAACATATCAGGGACATGAAAAATTCTATTTACATTATAACTTCCCTCCTTTTTCAACTGGAGAAGCAAGAATGCTTAGAGGTACAAGTAGAAGAGAAATAGGTCATGGTAATTTAGCTCAAAGAGCTTTAAAAAATATGATACCTGATGATAATCCTTATACTATAAGAATTGTTTCTGATATTTTAGAATCAAATGGTTCCTCCTCTATGGCTACAGTTTGTGCTGGAACTATGGCTTTAATGGATGCTGGAGTTAACATTAATAAACCTGTATCAGGTATTGCAATGGGTTTGATTTCTAATCAAAATGATTCCAAAAATTATGCCATTTTATCTGATATTTTAGGTGATGAAGATCATCTTGGTGATATGGATTTCAAAGTATGTGGAACTGAAAAAGGAATAACGGCTTGCCAAATGGATATTAAAATTCAAGGTTTATCTTATGATATATTATCTGAAGCATTAAACCAAGCTAGAGAAGGAAGAATTCATATTCTAAATAAAATCATTGAAACAATTCCTGAGCCAAGAAAAGAACTAAAACCTCAAACACCTAAAATTATCACTTTAAAAGTACCTAAATCATCAATAGGTGGAATTATTGGTCCTGGAGGGAAAATTATTCAGGAACTTCAAGCTGCTACAGAAACAAACATTTCAATAGAAGAAATTGATGATAATGGTGTTGTTGAAATTTTAGGAACAGATCAACAAAAAATTAATTTAGCAGTAGAAAAAATAAAATCTATTGCATTTGTTCCTGAAATTGGAGAAATATACAAAGGTAAAGTAAAGTCAATTATGCCATATGGAGCATTTGTCGGAATTTCTGCAAATACTGATGGATTAGTACATATTTCAGAGCTAGACTGGAAAAGAGTAGAAAAAGTTGAAGATATATTAAGAGAAGGCGATGAAATAGAAGTTAAATTAATTGACATCGACGAAAGAAGTGGAAAATTAAAATTATCTAGAAAAATTTTATTACCTAAGCCAGATAAAGAAAAAAAATAATTTTTTCAAAAAAATGTAACTATTCAAATATTAAAACGTATAAGTAAGACGGTTATAAAATAAAAAATAAAAATGAGACAACTAAAAATAACAAAACAAGTAACAAATCGTGAAACTGCTTCACTTGATAAATATTTACAAGAAATAGGAAGAGTTGATTTAATTACTGCTGAAGAAGAAGTAGAATTAGCACAGAAAATAAAAGCTGGTGATGAAAGAGCATTAGAGAAACTAACAAAAGCAAATCTTCGTTTTGTGGTTTCTGTTTCAAAACAATATCAAAATCAAGGACTTACCCTTCCAGACTTAATTAATGAAGGTAATTTAGGACTAATCAAAGCGGCTAAAAGATTTGATGAAACAAGAGGTTTTAAATTTATTTCATATGCAGTATGGTGGATTAGACAATCAATACTTCAAGCATTAGCAGAGCAATCAAGGATTGTAAGACTTCCACTAAATAAAATTGGATCAATAAACAAAATCAACAAGGCATATGCAGCTCTTGAACAAAAATTTGAAAGACCTCCTACAGCAGAAGAAATTTCAGAACTAGTGGATCTTTCAATTACTGAAGTAAAACAATCATTAAAAAATACGGGACGACATATTTCTATGGATGCACCTTTAATTGAAGGTGAAGATAGCAGTTTATATGATGTGATGGGTTCAGAAGATAGCCCAAACCCTGATGCAGATCTTATGCTTGAATCATTAAGAGAAGAAATTAGAAGAGCATTGGACACGTTAACACCAAGAGAAGCCGATGTAGTTTCTTCTTATTTTGGACTAAATGGCGGACATGCTATGACACTTGAAGAAATAGGAGAAAAATTTGATTTAACTAGAGAAAGAGTTAGACAAATTAAAGAGAAAGCTGTACGTAGATTAAAACAAACTTCAAGAAGTAAAATTTTAAAAACATACTTAGGATAAATTAGACAAAAATTTTGCTTTCTATCTAAATAATGACACACAAAATAGCACCTTCTATACTTGCAGCAGATTTTGGCAACCTATCAAGTGAATGTAAAATGGTAAACCAAAGCGATGCTGATTGGTTTCATATTGATGTTATGGATGGGGTTTTTGTTCCAAACATATCATTTGGAATGCCTGTTATACATGCAATCAATAAGATAGCTCAAAAAACAATGGATGTTCATCTTATGATTATTGAACCTGACAAATATATATCTAATTTCAAAAAATTAGGAGCTGATATTTTAACAATTCATTTAGAAGCTTGTAATCACATAAATAGAACTATTCATAAAATCAAAGAAGAAGGTATGCGATCTGGTATTGCAATTAATCCACACACCCCGATAAGTTCATTAAATGATATTATAAATGATGTTGATTTAGTTTGCTTGATGTCTGTAAATCCTGGATTCGGGGGGCAAATATTTATTGAAAATACTTACAATAAAATAATTGATTTAAAAAAATTAATAGAACAAAAAAATAGTAAAGCAGAAATTCAAATAGATGGAGGAGTAAACACTAGTAATGCAAGAAAATTAGTAGATTGTGGCGCTGATATTTTAGTAGCAGGTAGCTTTGTGTTTAAATCAGATAATCCTATTGAAACAATTTCAAATTTAAAAAACATTTAATTTTTATTTATATAATCTCTCAAGTATTCAAAATTAGGTGTTAAATCTCCTTCTTCACATATTGTAGCATTTAAAACAACATTTTCCTGATCATTGATTAAGTGAGGAATAACATTATCTAACAAAGAATCACCAAAATCTTTAGAAGCATCTTTAGGTAATTCACATGGTAAATTACTTACAGCCATTACAGCTAAGGCAGAATCATTCATGAAATTCACTTCTTTTTGTTGTATTACATCATAACCATATATAGGGTTTTGTATAGTTGATGATCTAATTGTTGAAGCTATTGGACCATCAATATCACAAGAAATATCAGCGATTACTTTAAAATTAAAATCTTGAGACTTTATATCATCTTTAGTTAATAAAAATGGAGAGCCAAAACCATAGAAATGGCCAGCTATAAAAATGTCTGATTTCTTAGCATAATTCATGAATGTTGACTTATATAACTTGGGATATTTATAAAAATGTATTAAATCAGACTTAACACCATCATTCCTTTCATTATAGTCTAATGTATCTAGATGAACAAAAACAGGTTCATTATATTTTAAATTTAAAAAATCATTAACTGAAACCTGTTTAAGACCATAATTAGAAAGAAATTCTAAAATCCCCCTACCTACTCTTCCTTTTCCTGTAACAACGATTCTTTCATTTTTTAATATAATTTTATTAAGCTCCTTTTCCATTTCATATCTATCTTGACATTTAAAAGCTGGTTTTAAATTATAAAGACCTGTTTTTAACCCATATGTTAAAAATGCATTATAAGCTCCTACAATGCCAGCATATCTACCAAAGCCTAGAATTCTTGAACCGTCTAAATTTTTTAAAACCTCATAGTCAACCATTTTTATTCTTAAGTCTATCATTTTCTTTAATAAACTTCTATTATATGGTTGTTTCTTTATTGTATGAGAAAAATAAAAATAAGTTTTATGAGAAATAAGAGAATCTAAATTTACTTCCTTAACTCCTAAAAGTATATCACAATCATTTATATCATTAACAATATCAATACCTACCTGAACATATTCATCGTCAGAAAAACATCTAGATGTAGAACTTTGAACAACAATAGATATTTTTGGATGTTTTTTTACCAACTCTGCACATTGTTTTGGTGTAAGTGCAACACGACTATCTAAAGGTACTTTGGTCTCACGGAGTATTCCAATTTTCATAATAAAAAATAATATGCAAAAATAATAAACTAAGATTGAATAAGATAGTTTTTGTAATTTTGCAAAGTTCATTATTTCTTGGGGCTGACTGGATTTGACAGCAAATATGTTATTTAATAAGCATGCCGAGCATTGTTTTTTAGCTCGTAAATATTAAAATTCAACTTTTTAAATGGCGAAAATAATTACGCTTTAGCTGCCTAATTTATATAATTACGTAAGCTTTTGTCTCTTTTATAGGTGCTCCTGAAACCTATAATCTTGAGGCATTATAAAATTCAGGATAATTATTTTATTGCTTTTATAAAATAGTGAATGATTAAAAAGCTAAGAATTATTTTTTGGTTGCTATTTTCCAAAATAATTTCGAAAATTAAAAATAGATAAGCATGTAGAAAGTTTCTGTACTGTTTGTTTGGACGGGGGTTCGATACCCCCCAGCTCCACCAAAAAACCCACTTAATTAAGTGGGTTTATTTATATTTGTACAAATTAAAGATCATATAACAGAAAATAATGACAACCCATTAGAAATAGAAAAAAAAACTTTATACCATTGAAGAATTTGGTGCTACATTAAGAAGTAAATTTGGAGCAAATAATTATATTTCTAATACTGTGTTAGTAGAAATATTTCTTGCTAAACACCCTGTTTACTCAAGTAATATTAAAAAATTAGAAAATCACGTTTCTCAAAAAAGTTGTGGTTGTTGTTAAAGTATAAATCAAAAAATTCAACTAAATAATTTTTTAAAAAAGTTAAAAATAAGGAACGAGAGGTCCACTAAAAAGAAACCCTCTCATGAGTGGATTTTTACTTATTCAAGAATTATTTTCTTCTCTACTGTTCCGTCATCATAAATATAAAAAAGTGGAGTATTTTTTAATGCCTTTATATTTCTTCCTAACACATCAGTTATTGCGAGTATATTTTTATTATAAAAATTATTAATTTCTTGATTACTTGTAGTGTTACAATCTATTAATCCATTTATATCAAATTTAGATACGAAGTTCCAAACTTCAACACTAGCACTAATATCCATATTACCAAAAGTGCCTGGCCAGTCATGATCTCCGCCAATCACCTTTAATTCTTCTACTCTAACACAATTATCTCCGTTTTCCCATACTCTCCTCTCAACAGTACTACCATCAAAAGTGTTAATATTTGGTAATTGAGAAATTATAGGATTAATATCGGTATTATTATAATTTGACCAATAAGTTGTAATCTCATCAGCAGACATATAGTATGGTTGAAAACCACTATATGTAGAATGAGGGCTCATATCATTTGTACCAGGTATTAAAAGAACAGCAGTAGGGTGAAATGGAGAACAAAATCCTAGATCATAATAAGTATCTCGAAAAGCATCAACCAACATACTTCCAGAGACAGAAGAAAACGCTGCAATTCTATTATTTAGTCTGCATCCAAGTTCGTAAGAAAAAATCCCTCCTTCTGAGTAACCACATGCATAAACCCTATTATTATCAATCATATATTGAGCACTAAGAGTATCAATAATTGCTTCAATAAAGAATATATCATTATGAGTAGTTGGAGCTTTATGAAGCCATGAAAAACTACCGTCATCTGGATCAATTGCAGCCTGAGGATATATTGCAATAAATCCTGCTGTATCTGCTATTGGCCTCATATCATTTGTATTGATAAAATCACTAGAGGTTCCTCCCCCACCATGGAAACTAAATAGTAAAGGATAGGAAGTACTACCATCATAACTTGCTGGTATATATACAATATATTCTCTAGCATTACCATCATGAATCATGGTTTTGTTAATTTGTTGTTGAGCTATACCAAATAAAGGATTAAATAAAAAGAGTAATAATATTTTCTTTGTCATATTTAAAATTTTAATATGTAAAATTACATAATAATTTTCTAAAAATTTCGAAACTGGTAATGAGAGGTTCAGCTAAAAGATACCCCTGAGTATATTATGCATATCAGGAATTTTTTAAAAAACAGTCTAATAAATAAGATTTGATTTAGGAAATGAAGATTTTATAGTACTAACAAAAATAAAGAGAAAATTTATTTTAATAATTGATTTTGTATACCTCCATAATCAGCCCATTCCCAAATAGCTAAGATCTTTCCTTTCTCAAAATCTATAGTTTGGTAACCTGAAAAACCAATATCCTTCCCATTAGCGGACAAAATTGCTCCATAATAAACACGGACACTGCCATCAATTGTATATGAAACCTTATCTAAACCAGGTAAATAGACACAATGATCAATACTAAATGACATACCCATCGTCTTCATCTTATTAAACCCATTTATATAATCAATCTTAGATGTTATAACACCCTTCTTCTCTCCGGCTGGATAAGAATAAAAAACGAACTCATTAGAATAATAATCTGATATTTGTATTTTTTCTAATGTAGTATCAAGGAAATAGGTATTAATATGTTTAATTAATTCTTTAAAAGCACTTAAGTTATGCTCATATTCAATCTTACGATCATAAATTGTGGCCTCCTGTGCAATACTACTAGAGAAAAAAATAGAAACAAAAAAACAAGAGATAAACATTCTATAAATGGAATATAGTAAATGACTCATAATATCGTGCTTTAAAAATATGTTTTTATTAATTTTATAAAATTATAAAAAATATGAAAAAAATAAATAATTATATAGAAATCAATAAACAAGCTTGGGACAAAAGGACCCCTATCCATTTAAAATCTAAATTCTATAATAATGCATCATTTAAGAAAAAACAAAATTCCTTAAAATCAATTGAAGCAAAAGCCTTAGGCAATGTAAAAGATAAATCTATACTCCACTTACAATGTCATTTTGGACAAGACAGTATATCATTGTCAAAAATGGGTGCTAAGGTAACAGCTGTAGACTTTTCTAGAGTCGCAATAAATGAAGCGAGAAAATTAGCAAAAGAACTAAAGATTGATTTAGAATTCATAGAAAAAGATGTGCTAAAACTAGATATAAAAAAAAGATTTGATATTGTGTTTAGTTCTTATGGAATTATTGGTTGGCTTCCTAATCTTAATATATGGGCAAAGGTTATATCAAGGCATCTAAAAAAGGGGGGATTATTTTTATTAACAGAATTTCATCCTTTTACAGAACTAATAAAAGATAATGGTTATGATTATTTTTATAAACATGAACCTGATATTGAAAATACAAAGGGAACATACACTGATGGTGGATCAAAATTAGTTACCAAAACATGTTGGTGGAATCACTCATTAACAGACATTTTCAAAGCATTAGAGGCGAACGGAATGAAACTTAATTTATTTGAAGAGTTTGATTATTGTCCTTATAAACTTGAAGGTATGATTGAAAAGGAAAAGGGAAAATATATTTTAAATAAAAGAAAAAATTTAAGTACACCTTATATATTTAACCTAAAAGCAACAAAAAAATAATAGTTAATAACACAAATATTGTAAAAAATTAAATTTTTTATATATATCTGGCTATTATGTAAGCTATCTTTGTAAAATGAAAATCTTTAAAAAAGATCCTTTTGGCTATAATATTTTTGTAAAAGATCTTTTAATTAAAACTTTAGGATTATTATCATACAGAAGATTTAGAGGTATAAACAACTTAAAAATAAGTGGAAGTGAAATTATAAAAAAACTTCCAAAAAAAAACGTACTTTTTATTGCAAACCATCATACATATTTCTTGGACGTTACTGCTATGATTCATGTTTTTAATGCAAGTCTTAATAACAGAAAAAATAGTTTAAAAAATATTAGCTATCTTAAAAAACTAAAATCTAATATTTACTTTATAGCAGAAAAAGAAACAATGACAAAGGGGTTATTTCCTAAAATACTAGCATATACAGGAGCAATTTTAATTTCAAGAACATGGAAAAGCCAAGGAAAAAGTATTAATAGACCAATAAACACAAAGGATATAGAAAAAATAAATAAAGCTCTTGAAGACGGATGGCTTATTACTTTTCCTCAAGGAACAACAAAAAATTGGGCACCAATTAGAAAAGGAACTGCTTACATCATTAAGAAAAATAAACCATTAATTATCCCAATAACTATTAAAGGTTTTAGAAATGCATTTGATAAAACTGGATTAAAATTAATAAAAAGGGGTTCAGAACTTAGTCTGACAATAAAAGATCCTTTACAAGTTGACTATAAAAAAGAATCAATAGAACAAATTACAGAAAAAATAGGTATTGCTATAGAACAACACGAGTCTTTTAGATAGTATTACTTTTTTAATTTATTAAAATCTTTGATTTAAAATTCTTTAAGTCTTTAAACAACATATTTATTTCTCTCTTATAGTTTTTTATGTAACTTAGTTCATCTTTGGAGTATTTTTTACAAAATGTAGGGTCAATATCTTTCCATTTAATAAATAATTTATTTATTAAATCAAATGAATCTATAAAATTTTGTTGACTAGTAGATAAAGTATGACCAAATGATGATTTTACAGTATTATAAATAGCATCAGATTTACTTTTCATTACAAAATATTCATTAGTTCTTTTTAAATCTTTTGTTAGTTTAAATAATGAAAGAATACTAATAAGCCATTTACTTGGATCAAAGGCAAACCATCTTACTCCATTTCTGAAATCAGCAGGAAACTTATGGTGATAGTTGTGATAACCTTCACCAAAAGTAAATAAAGAGACAATCCAAGAATCTCTAGCAGTTGAATATACATCATAAGTTCTAGTTCCTACATAATGACACAAAGAATTAACGAAAAATGTAGCATGGTGAACTAATGTTATTCTCAAGAAAACTCCCCATAGAAGTGCTCCTAAAGGTCTTTCATAATAAAAACCAACTAGCAATGGAATTAAAAACCCAACTACTAAAGCAATGTGAAAATAATATTTATTTTGAAAAACTACAGCTGATTTTTTTTCTAAATCCTTTACTCCAATAATTCTATTATTAACTTCTGGTGTTTTTTCTAATATCCATCCAATATGAGCATGCCAAAAACCTTTTTTAATTGAGTATGGATCTTTTTCCATTTCAGGAAAGTTATGATGCTTTCTATGGTCTGAACACCACTTTAAGATTGTATTTTGTAAAGCAACAGATCCACAAATCATTAAAATCCATTCAATAAATACATTTGTTTTAAATGATTTATGTGAAAAAAATCTATGATATCCCATAGTGATTCCCATACCCGAAATAAACCAAAAAAGTATTAACAATAAAGGCTCAATAAAAAAAACTCCATGAAAATACACATATATAGCTGTACCAAACAGTCCAAGAAGTGGACAAATTGATAAAAACAAAACAGTTGGCCAATTTAACTTTAAATTACTTTGCATAAAATATATTTAAGCACAAAAATAAAGCTAATAACTTTTATAATAAGAATTATTTTCTAATATTTCTTGAAATCTCTTCTAATTTAACTGCAATAACTAACAACATAGACATTGACTCTTTTACCAGACCAATAAGTAAAGGCAAAAAGTACGATATTAAAATAAATAATAAACCGACTGTTTGGAGTAAAATAATAACTTCCAGAATTAACGATGTGAGTATTAGCTGATAAATTAAACGCAATAAAAATTATAGAAAATAGTAATGCTATTTTTTTCATAAGTTGTCGTAATAAATTAAAAAAAGGACTTCAATAATAAAAAAAAAAAAAATGATTTAGAGACGTAAAGTGTTAATAATCAATTACAAAAAAGCTTTAAACGCAATATAGTTGCGTATAAATTAATTAAACGGATTTGTTGCCCATACATTTAATTCATTAATAAATCCTCTATCGTTCATCTCAATAGCATTAATGATGGCATGAGCAATTTCTCTAGATGTTAATTTATTTGAAACCTCTTCTCTTTCAACTCTAGATGAATTTGCAAAAGCTGTAGTAACTTCGCTTGGATTTATTTGACACACTCTAATATTATAAGGTCTTAATTCAGCTTGCCAACACTGACTTAAACATCTAACAGCAAACTTAGACGATGCATAAATACTACCATTTTTATAGCCTTTAAGACTAGCTGTAGAGCCTATATTTATAATTGTTCCTTGCTTATTTTCTTTCATTGAAGGTATAATATCTTTGGTAAATAAAGAGAGACCAAAAACATTTACATTAAAGACTTCTAAAAAATCTTCAATACTTAAATTATCTATTGATTTACTAACTCCTGTTCCAGCGTTGTTAATTAATACATCAACCCTATTATCAAGTATTTCAAGGCATTTATTTGCATTTACAGATAAATTATTTATATCCCCCATATCAAACGCAATAATATGAACGTTTAACCCTTTAAACGCCTCTTTTAACCTATCTTCTGATCTACCCGTAACTAATACATTAGCTCCTTTTTTAATTAAGTCTTTGGCAGTTTGTTTTCCAATACCTAAACTTCCACCTGTGACAATAATATTTTTATCTTTTAATTTCATTTTAATTTGTTTAATCAATAACCATTTTTTTTCTAACTTCTCCGTCATCATAAATATAAATAAGTGGTACATATTTACGATGAAAAATATCCTGACCAAAAACATTAGATAACCTTATTAATGTTCTGTTTTACAAACTATTATTTGCTAAATTATTATTATAATTTACCTGGCTCTCTTTTTTAAATTTTAAAAAAAATATTTACAGAATTTTAGCAAATAAAATATCTAATCAATGACTATCATCTGTCTCAAAACATTCTCTTTTGTTGTGATTTCTAAGAAATATACTCCAGTAGCTTTATTTTTCAGATTAATGGTTCGGCTAAATTTTCCCAAAAATTGATCTAAATCTTCAATTAAAGTAAATTCTCCAACCATATTTACAACTCTAATATTTAAATCTTGCCTTACTTTACTAATAAATTCAATATTAAATATACCATTAGATGGATTTGGATAAATTTTAAAATTTGATAAACCAAACTCTTCAATAGAGACGTTTACACAATTGGCTTCACAATCAACTAAAGAACTGTATTGCCCAAGACCATTTCCTGGATCAAAACATGAATTCCCATCACAATCCCAACTTGGAGCTATACAATTATTTTGACAAGCAGTTAAGCTGCTGTACTGTCCGTTTCCTGTACCTGGATCATAACAACCACCTTGTCCATCACAGTCCCAACTAACAGATAGAGTGCCTTGGCAAGGAGTTTCCACTTCAATATCATAATAAAAATAGTAATAACTATTAGGAGCTGTTGAGGCACTTGAGCTTGTAATATTTATTGCCGAACCAATGTCATAAGGATAACTAGCGCTAGCATTATTTCTATACAAACCTACATTTTGTAAAGCACCTTGCGCAACACCTATTTGCATATCATTACCAATAGGTACTTCGAAGTTCAAATCAACTATCTGCTGCCCTGAAGATACAGTTAAAGTAGTATCATCAATAATAACACCATTAGCATTCCTTAATTCAAAAGTAATGGTATTAGAAGCTTCTGAATAGATAGTAGCAGACCTAATAATACATTCTTTATAAGCATCAAAGTTTAAATGCTGATCACCATTAAAAAAACCACCACTTCCAAATGTATTATCTATAGCTCCTCCCGATGCAATAGTAGTATTTGCACTTGCATCATAATTAGAGGCAGTAGGATCTGTACAACCCAATACAGGAGCTATACAAGAGCCATCATCAAAGCAAGCAGAAGCATTATAATTAAGAGCAAGAGGATCCATACAACCACTTACATAGCAACAAGAGCCATCGTCTATGGTTGCTAAATTCGAAAAATTAACAGCTGAAGTATCAGTACATCCACAATCTTCACTTAACTTATATCTATATACAGAAATTGGATCTGTAGGAATATTAGAATTCCAATCTTGACCTAGTAAAAAATAAACATCACAACCAATAACAAAATTTCCAGGGGCCCAAATTGCTCCTCCTGGATGAGAAGGAAGCTGATTCCATGAGTCATTTGACGGGTTATATTCCCAAAATTCACCACTACTTAAAGGCCCATGGTCATCTCCATCACCACTTAGTACATAACCTTTTCCATTATACGACAACTGTGTTCCTGCTACTCTAGCCTCACTAGGAAAGTCATTAAGTTGCAACCAACTATCATTTGAAGGGTCATATCTATAAAAATCATTGTATATGTATGAATTAGAAGAGGGATTACTACCAGGTCCTGGCAGGCTTCCATGACCAAAACCCACATAAGCATAATCCCCTATACCAAAATAATATGGGTGATGCCTATCATTACCTATAATATCACTCTTTTGAGACCAAGAGTCTAAAATAATATCGTATTCCCACCAATCACCTAAATTTCCAGAGCCATTACTACCACACCCCATATATATTTTATTATTAACCACAATCATAGCGGGATGATTTCTTCCATCACCAGGAAAACTTGCTTTTTGCACCCAGGAATCAGTATTCATATTGTATTCCCACCAATCAGTTGGATAAGCACCATTTGAAGTAGAACCAAAACCCATATAAGCTTTATCCCCATTGGTCACACCATATGCATATCCCCTTCCACTAGATGGAAAATCTTGAAGCTGAGTCCAAGTATCATTTAATTTATCGTATTTAAACATATCATTTAAATAGCTACCACAAACAACAAAACCATAATCATCATTAGCAAATGTTATTGGATGATGTCTTCCATCTCCGGAAAAACTAGCAACTTGATTCCAATTTTGGGAAATACTTAAAAAAGGAATTAAAATAAATAGAAGTAATCTAAACATATTTTTTATTTGCAAAAATAGAGATAGTTGATGAATTAAAAAAAACTTTAACATATATATTAAATAGAGTAAAACTATATTGTAAATTTTCCACTAGAATACAGTACAGCTTGACCTCCAACTTGGACACGATCATGCATATATTTACATAAAATCTCACCTCCCCTTTTGGACAATTGAGAAGCTTTTAAAGATATTTTATTTAGTTTAGTATACCAATATGGAACTAAAGTACAATGAGCTGAACCTGTTACTGGATCTTCCAAAATAGTTGCCTGAGGGGTAAAAAAACGAGAAACAAAATCATTTGATTTAGATTTTGAAGTAACAATAACACCACCATATCCTAAATTAATCTTATCAAACTCTTGTCTATCTATCAAAATATCTCTTATCTGCTGCTCATCTTCAAAAACTAACAAATAATCTCTAGCTTTTAAGACCTCAACAGGCTGAATATTTATTGCGAGTTCAATCTCTTTAGGTAAAGTAGTTTTTTTTGCTATTCTAGAAGGTAAATTCATAAAGTAAAAATCATTTTTACAAATTACAGTTAAATCACCACTCATAGTTTTAAATTTAATTTCAGCTTTTGAGTATTTGTATATAGATTTTAATACAAATGCAGTAGCTAAAGTAGCATGACCACACAAATCAATTTCTATATCAGGGGTAAACCACCTAAGATGAAAACCATCTCTATGCTCAATAAAAAACGCAGTCTCAGCAACGGCATTTTCTTTAGCGATATTTAAAAGAATATCATCAGTAAACCACTTCTGTAATCGAACTACACATGCAGGGTTTCCTTGAAAAATTTTGTTAGTAAATGAATCGACTTGAAAATAATCAAACGTCATAGAAAGTCATCTATTTCTCATTAAGAATATTAATTTCAACACGTCTATTCTCCTCCCTTCCTGCTGAAGTGTTATTATCAGCAATTGGAATAGACTCCCCTTTCCAATCAATTAATATCCTAGAAATATTAACTTGTTTAGATACCAAATAAGCCCTCACAGCTTTAACTCTATTCTCAGACAATTTCATATTGTATTCTTCAGTATTTTGACTATCTGTATGTCCAGTTAATTTGATATTCAAATATGTTTTTTCAAGCATATAATTAGCAACTTTATCAAGTATTAATTTTGATTTATTTGTTAAAATATATTTGTCAGAAGCAAATTTGACATATTTAAACACCTGCTTCAAATCACTAACTGGTATTGAAAGAATGACAGTATCAGTTTTTATTACTTCTTTATTAACCGTAACAAATACAGTGTCAACTCTAGTAATATAAATAGTATCAACACTTGGACCTTTAGGACAACCTTTATTAATAATTGGGCCCGGTTCCTCTGGACAATCATCGTACTTATCTTGTAAGCCATCTCCATCAGTATCAGGACATCCTTCAAATTTTGCCAATCCTGGAGTTTCTGGACACTTATCTTTCAAATCAATTACTCCATCACTATCTTTATCAGGACAACCATCATTTATTTTTAAACCATAATCATCAGGACATTTATCTTCACTATCTCTTATACCATCTTTATCACGATCTGGACATCCTTCTAAAGATAATACCCCTGGAATCTTTGGACATTTATCAAACTCATCTAAAACGCCATCATTATCTCTATCTCGATCTTTGGTGTTAAATCTATAAGAAAAAACTAACGAATGGGTACCAGCAGAAGGAATACGCATCGTAGATGTTGTAATATCATAACTATATCCAAAACTAGATTGACCATAATCAACTCCAAATAATGCAACTACAGCATCTCCTGTCCTGTATGATAAACCACCCCATAAAAGATCATTATAAACACCTCTTAAGTTTAAATCAAATTGTACAGGCAAGGCACCTATTTTCTTTAACATAAAGGAGGGAATAATTTTATTATTATCACTTATATTAATATTAACACCTCCATTTACATAATAATGATTTTCTAATTTATTATTGTCTTTGTCATCACTAATATTTAAAGAACTTCCTAAAATATTGGGCAGAGACAACCCTATATAATACTTAGGATGATAATAATAAGCCCCAAGAGCTAAACTTGAACCAGTAGCTTTATCCACTCCTCCGTATAATGCTGGGTCAAAAATACCATCATTTTCTAATGTTATTTGAGAATTGTCAATTTTATACTGCATCAAAGAACCCGAAGCACCTATTGCCAACTTATCTTTTTCTTGAATTTTTAAAGAATATGAAGCAGATAAAGTAGCATTAATAATAGAAATAGGGCCGGTTACATCATTCATAACACTGATTCCTCTTTTGTATTTTCTGTGATTTAAATGATTATACGAAATGGACTGAGTTGCTGGAGCTCCTTCAAAACTATTCCACTGATCTCGAAGCATAAAAGTTATTTTATTTTCTTTTTCTAAACTTAGCGCAGCAGGATTTACAATAACTTCATTAAGCATATACAATGAATAATGAGGTAACTGCTGCCCTTGACTAAAAAAGAATGATAAAAACAATAATATGGAAAACAGTCTCTTCATTATCTTTTAATTGTTACAGTTCCATTAAAAACCTTATCAGACTCATTAAGTTCTATTACATAATAATAAGCTGCAGTTGGTAAATCAACACCATTATATTTCCCATCCCATGGCTGATTATAACCAACTGAACTAAACACCTCCTGACCCCAACGATTATATACTTTAACAACAACATTCTGAAAATCAATTAAACCATATATCACCCATTCGTCATGTATATTATCATTATTAGGAGTAAAACCAGATGGAATCTCTATACAACCATTAAACCCATCGAAACCTACTTCAATTATTTCAGTAGGCAATATACAACCACTTGCATCTTGAACATTTAAAGAATAGATTCCTTTTCCTAAATCAAAAATATTTTGAGTATTTGCTCCAGTACCCCATTGAAAATTAATTGGAGATGTACCACCAGAAACAGCTGCAAAAATAACCCCATCATTCTTCTCTTCACAACTTGCTTCCTGCACATCATATGTTAAAACCATTGGGTCAGGTTCAGAAATTAAATAGGAATAGGTCATTTCACAACCATTAACGTCTGACACAACAACATCATATTCTCCAGCAGTTAAAGAAGATATGGAAGCACTCGACTCACTATTTGACCAATCATATGAATATGGAGGTGTATTTCCAGTTAACTCAAAATCAATATTTCCTGTTGCATCACCATAACACCCCAAAACATTTTGAATATTAACAACAGTTGAATAACCAATTGGCTCAGTAATTGTAACCAATTGATTGTGTAAACAATCATTATTATCTTTAATCCACACTGAAAAAACTCCAGCAGATAAATCAATAAAGCTACTATTATTTAAATAATTTTGACCATCATCTATTGAATAGGAATATCCTGGAGTGCCTCCTTCTACTTCAATATCAATTACACCTTCAGGAACATTATTACATAATAAATCAGTAATATTAATTGTACTTATAATATCAAGAGGTTCATCTATAAAATAAGTTGATGATATAGCACAATTATTTTGATCAGTAATTGTTACACTATAAGTACCAGCAGGAATATTAATTAAATCTTCATCTGACGAATTATTAGACCAGTCAAAAACATATGGTGAGGTCCCTCCATTAACAGTCAAGTCAATCTCCCCATTTGTTTCACCATAACATTTAACATGTATTTCGTTTGAATTAACAACTAATAAATCAGGCTGTATAATTTCAAATTGCTGTGTATACTCACAATTATTTGCATCAATTATATTTATCTGATAATTTCCAGCAACTAACATATTTATATCTTCAATAATTTGACCATTACTCCAAATATAAGAGTAAGGAATTTCACCACCAGAAACAGTTAAATCAATAGAGCCTGTACTATCATTGAAGCAAAAAAGATTTGTAGTACTTGAATTCACAGTTATTTGACTAGGCTCATCAATTGTAACACTTTCAATAGATTCACAATTATTTGCATCTAAAACCGTAACCGAGTAGGTTCCTGCAGCAACACCAACTAAATTATTAGATGTCTGACCATTATCCCAGAGAATGTCATAAACTGGTGTACCTCCATTAGCTGATAATATAATAGTACCCGTATCTCCAAAACAGGACAAATCTGGAGGTAATAGTCCCACCGTCAAAAATTGTAAAGGTTCAGAAATATTATATAAAGGAGAAGTTAAAAAACAATCATTAGCATCTTTAATTAATATTGTGTAACTACCTGAAAGAAGATCATCAAAATAATTTTGCGCCTGGAAAGAGTTACCATTATCTATTGAAAATAAATAATTAGGAGTACCTCCATCAATTTGAATATGAATCTCACCAGAATCCTCCCCCTTACAAGAAACATTAATCAAGCTATCACTTATTGTTAAGGCATCTGGCTGATCAATTAATATTGTATCTATTATTGTACAATTATTTGAATCAACAACAGTAAAAATATATTCCCCTGCAGCGAGTGTATCAATTAAAGTTGAGTCAGGTATTTGATTATTCCAGGAAATAAAATAAGGTTCAACACCACCAAAGATATCAATATCGATTAATCCATCTGAAGCTCCAAAACAACTTACATTTTCTAACGAGCTTGGTGTAGCAAAAAGTAAATCAGGAGCATTTACTAAAATATTAGCTGAATCTAATGAACAGCCTAATGCATCCACAATATTTACACTATAAGTGCCAGAAGACAAATTATTAATTCCTGGAGCAGAAGTAACTTGACCATTTGACCAAGTATAAGTTAAAGGAAGTGTTCCTCCTGTCATATTAATTAATGATATTACTCCATTTTCATCATCAAAGCATGCGTTATTTTGTATAAATAAACTATCAAAATATATTGAGTCTGCTGGCTCAACAAAGAATGCAAAAGTATCTCTACAACCCCTACTATCAATAATTTCTAATGTATCCCATCCAGGACATAAATTAGAAACTACAGTGTCATTTAAACCATTACTCCAATTATAAATAAAAGGGGGGTTATCTTTGTTAAGTAAAGAAACAGTTATTTGCCCAGTACAACTATTATAGCAACTATCATCAATAATAAAATCAACTATATTAAAAGAATCTCTTTGAGCTAATGGAATAATAATAATTTCCGAGCAATTATTAGCATCAGTAAAAACTAGCTGATAATCACCAGGACATAAATTATTATTAGTTATGGTATCACCATTATTAATTACATTACCCAAAAAACTCCATTCAGTATTATAAGGAGCTTTACCTCCTACAATAGAAACAGATAATTGCCCATCACACATATTATAGCAAGAGCTATCTATTGTGACATTAGATAATTTGAGAGTATCAGGATTGAAAATCTGAACTATGTTACTTGTCGTACAACCATTTACGTCTGTAATATCAACATTATAACTCCCAAAACAAAGATTAGTTGCTAAAGAACCTGTATCACCACTACTCCACAAAAAAGAATACGGAGAAACACCATTTGCAGGAGTTACTAAAGCAGTCCCATCACAAGATCCAATACAACTAAGAGTGTCTCCAATAGTCGTTGATATGACTTCTTGAGGATTAGATAATAAAAAAGAATCAACTCTATTACATCCATTTTGATCTGTTATAGATAATATATACAAACCACTATCTAAAGAAAATCTATCCTCAGTACTTGTTCCGTCATCCCACAAATAAGTATAAAATTCATCACCACTATTTAATATTCCATCAGGGTCAAATGGAGTACCGCCATTTATTGTAAGATTTATAGCGCCATCATCATAATTGAAGCAAGATGGATTATCAAGTGAATTTGTAAAAACTGAAAAATTGGGAGGACTATTTAGTTGGTTAATGTGGGCATTATCAACTAGATTACCATTAACGTCTGTAATTGTCACTATATAATCACCTGCACATAAGGTGTCTTGATAAGAAATTCCAACTAAAGGTGTTGCATTGTTAAACCATTCATAAGAATATGGCTCATTATTTGGGTCACCATAAACGGTAATAGAAATAACACCATTACACGTATCAAAGCAAGTAGTATTTGTTACGCAGTACACAATTGAATCAACAGAATTGTTATTTGGAGCTAAAACTGTTATACAATTTTGACTAAAACCAAAAAAAGGAAATAATAAAAAAATAAAAAGCTTTTTCATTAGTCTAATAATACTCTTGGGTGGCAAGATACAATTTTTCTTTTTTGAAAAAAAATAAAATAAAATTATTTAAATGGACTTCTTTGAACCCAACTTTTGATTTGAATATTGCTATATATGGGTTTTAAAAAAAACCGCAAAAAATGATTGGTGACTTTTAAATATACAAATGATTTTTTCGCAATTGCACCAAAATTACTTTTAAACTCATTTGCAGTACGCCCAAGAATTAGTTTATCTTTTTTAAATATAATTGCATTACGGATATTTTCTAATAGAATACGACCATAAATTGGTGTTGATTTATTTAAATTTTTATCAAACCCCACATAATATGAATACATTATTTCTTTATCTATTATTTCAGAAGAAAAACCAACTAATTCTTCATTTAGAAAATAACCATAAACATTCATATAATTATAATTTACAAAATGGATAAATGACTCAATATTAAAAGAAGGACCTTGGAAATTAGATTTGCTAACCACTTGCAAAAAAAGAGACTGCATCTTTGTAGCATGAAGAGATATCTCATCAGAAGCTAATTGCTTAATATAAATATTTTCTGTTTTTTTAAAGATTTTATTAATTTTTGAACGATACTTAGTTTTTAAATCATTTTTGTAATCAGAAATATTTTTCCAATCTTTATTAACGTGAAAAATCATTTCTTCTTCAACCTCTAATTTTACAAAATCATTTGTATTAACTGATATCTTATCAAATAAAAAATCAGGAATTACAATCATTGAATAATTAAATTGAATTTTTTTTAGCAATAAGTTGATATTATAGTTTTTTTTAAAAAGATAAAATGAAGGAATATTTGTTAAAAAAGTATTTGTTAAATACAATACATTAATATTTAAAAACTTTAAAAAAAAATTATTAAATGAAAAAATACTAAGATAATTATGAGTTTTTTTAAATCTAATTTTAAAAATATGAGCATAAAACCTTGCATCTTTATCAAAACAGAATAAATGTATAATTTTAGAATGACTCTTAAAATATATATTTAGAAAATTAAAATTTAGAAATGTGGAAAGATTATTGTTATTCCAATCTTTTTTTACATCTTGAATTTTACTGAAGACCTTCATGCTGTTTTGATATTCAAAACTGAAATATCAGGCATAATTCCAACTCTACCTGCATAACCTAGATGTCCTAAACCTCTATTAACATATATTTGACTCTCATTTGATTTATACAAACCAGCCCATTCTTTATATCTGTATTTAGCTGGACTCCATTTAAAATGAGGAATTTCAATACCAAACTGCATTCCATGAGTATGACCTGATAATTGCAAATCAATTCTATATTTACTTTTTAAAACTTTTTGCCTCCAATGAGAGGGGTCGTGTGATAATAAAATAGTAGGCAATTCATTATTAACTCCTTGCATAGCCATTTCTAAATTCCCATCCTTATTAAATTTTCCAGCTCCCCAATTTTCTACTCCGACTATATTAATTTTTGATGACCCAATGTTTATAACACGAGATTCATTTAAAAGAAGATCAAAACCACATTTTTTTTCTAAATCAATGAGGTTATTAAAATTCTCTTTCCATTTTTGGGATGCTCTATCCCACCCCACATAATCACAGTAATCATGATTGCCTAAAACAGCAAATTTTCCATCTTTAGCTTTTATTTTTTTTAGTGTATTTACATAAGGAATAGCTTCTGAGTAATAATTATTCACTAAATCACCAGTAAAAACAACTAAATTTGGTTTTTCTTCATTAATCAAAAATACAACCTCTTCAAGCTGTTCAACGCTATTAAAGCTTCCTAAATGTAGATCCGAAATATGTATTATTTTATATTCCGATTTCAATTTAGGCCAATTATTTATAAAAATATCTTTAAAATTTTTTTTAAAATTATATCTTCCAAAAAGCATTCCGTAGAGCAATGTGGAAAAAATTGAAGCAGAAATTACTAAAGCTGATTTTCTTAAAAAATCTGTTCTAGAACTGTCATAATTACTTGATGAAGGGCCAAAAAAATTAAATATAATTTTAAATAATCTTATAGCATCATCTAAAATTAAAGGAAATAAACCAATAAATTTTGCGATAAATATTATAAAAATAAAGCTTGAATATGTAATACTATTATTAAACCTTATTGAAGGAGTCGTCTTTTCATAAGTTAAAATTACATAAATAATACCCGTATAAATTAATCCAGATAAAATCCAATAAAATATTTTATATAGATTTTGATTTCCAGTTAATTTATTTACTGAAAAAGCAGTACCTAAATAGAAGTAGATATCAATAATAAGCAAGAAAATAAAAAAAGGAACAAACTTCATCCTGCAAAAATAATAAAGATTAAGGTATCAAAAAACCTAGTTTAAAATAAAGTTCCTGACATAACTAAAACCCATTTACCATCTGCGTAAGTTAAATTAGTAATATACATTCCTTTATCCCAACCCTCTTTAATTTTGTCTTTTGGAAAAGAATAACTTGTAGAGTAATTTTGACCTCCTCCTGTAGGAACGCCAGACATAACTAACGCCCACAATCCATTACAATAATTTAATGAAGTAATATATTTCCCGTCATCCCATCCTTGTTGAATTTCTTCTTCAGGAAAATCATAGCTAGTAGAATAACTTTGACTTGTAAATAATGGAAATTCTGTCATAACAACTGCCCATTGGCCATTACCATAAGTAAGAGAGGTTATAAACTTTCCTGCGTCCCAACCTTCTTTTATTTTATTTTTTGGAAAAGACGGGTCAGTAACCCATGTCTGAAGATAATCTCCTGGAACATCTGATGTAACTAATGCCCATCTATCATAACCATAAGATAAGGATGAAATATCTCTACCCTCATCCCATGCATTACTGATCTGCTCTTTAGGAAATTGAGGATCTGTATTCCATACTTGTTGAGAATAAGAAGAGTTCAATAAACATATAAATAATATTATTATGTGTTTTTTCATAAAATAATTTTTTGTAAGAATACAAAAAAAAATATACTGACATAATGTCCTGAAATTATCTCTGGCATGGTTTATGTAGATTTAACTTTATAAAATAACACATATGCAAAATATAAGTAAATTTGAAAAAGAAAAACTATTAAATCTTTTAGAATGTAATGAAAAAGAATTAGATATTCTTATTGATAAAACGAACAATTTATTTCAAAATCAAACAAGTAGTTATGATATGCTTTTAAAAATTCTTCAGCAAGGACATAACATAAGAGAAGCTACTCTTGCAGGAATAATTATTGGTGAAAAGTTTGGATATGAAAAAGCAAAAATTGAACTAGAAGACGAAATAAAAGATAAATTATATAGAGCATTTAAAAATTCACAATAATCAAAACTATTAATTAAATATAACTTAAAAATGAAGAAGAACGGTAACATTAACGTACAAACCGAGAATATATTTCCAATAATTAAGCAATTTTTATACTCAGATCATGAAATATTTCTTAGAGAATTAGTGTCAAATGCAGTTGATGCAACACAAAAATTAAAAACTTTAAAGACAGTAGGAGAATTAGATACAGATATTAATAAGTTAAGAGTTGAAGTGATTTTAAATAAAGAAGAAAAAACAATTACAATTAGAGATAACGGAATAGGAATGACATCTGAAGAAGTTGATAAATATATCAACCAAATTGCATTTTCTGGTGCTGAAGAGTTTGTAAATAAATATAAAGATGCAGACAAAAAAAATTCAATAATTGGTCATTTTGGTCTTGGATTTTACTCAGCTTTTATGGTTGCTAAAGAAGTAGAGATTATTTCTAAAAGCCAAACACCTAAAAGTAAACCGGTTAGATGGGTTTGTGATGGCTCCCCAAAATTTACAATGGAAGAAGTAAAAAAGAAAACAAAAGGAACTGATGTTGTTCTACATATTGCTGAAGATTCATTAGATTTTTTAGAAGAAGGTAAAATAAGTACAATCTTAAATAAATATTGTAAATTTTTACCAGTAGAAATTAAATTCGGGACCAAAAAAGAAAAAATTGATGATCCTAAAGGAACAAAAGATGATAAAGGAAATATTATAAAAATTGATAAAGAATCTGACAATATAATTAACAATACTAAGCCAGCTTGGACTAAAAAACCATCAAATTTAAAGGAAGAACACTATAAAGAATTTTATAAAGAACTTTATCCAATGGAATTTAATGATCCTTTATTCCATATTCATCTAAATGTAGATTTTCCTTTTAACTTAACTGGAATACTATACTTTCCTAAACTTAAAAACAACTTAGAAGTTCAAAAAAATAAAATTAATCTTTATAGTAACCAGGTATTTATAACTGATAACGTAGAAAATATTGTGCCAGAATTCTTAACACTTTTACATGGTGTTATCGACTCTCCTGATATTCCACTTAATGTATCAAGATCATATCTTCAAGCTGATGGCAATGTGAAAAAAATTTCCAGCCATATTACCAAGAAAGTTGCAGACAAACTTTCAAGAATGTTTAAAAAAGATAGGAAAGATTTTGAAAAAAAATGGGATGATGTAAAAGTGTTTATTGAGTACGGCATGCTTACAGAACAAAAATTCTTTGAAAAAGCAAAGGATTTTGCTCTCTATAAAAATACAGAAAATCATTACTACACCTTTAAAGAATTTACAGAAAAAATAAAGGAAATACAGAAAAATAAAGAAGGAAAAACAATTATTTTATACACTAATGATCCAAAAGAACAACATAGCTTTGTAAAAACAGCTACTGACAAAGGATATGAAGTTTTAGAGTTAGGAGGACCACTTATGAGCCATTTAATAAGTAAATTAGAAAGTGAAAACAACGACTATCAATTTACTAGAGTCGATGCTGATATTATTGATAAATTAATAGAAAAAGAAGAGTCAACTATTTCAAAGTTATCAGAAAAAGAACAGGAAAAATTAAAAAAGATTTTTGAAGAGTCAATTGATAAAGAGAAGTTTAACGTTCAAATTCAAAATATGTCAGTCACAGATTCTCCTCTATTAATAACGCAAAGTGAATTTATGAGAAGAATGAAAGAACAACAACAATTGTCCGGCGGTGGAATGCAAATGTTTGGATCAATGCCTGAATCATATAATTTATCAGTGAATGCAAATCATGAATTGACTAGCAAGATTTTAAATGAAAAAACAAAGAAAAACAGAACTAAATTAATAAATCAACTTCTTGATTTAGGTTTATTATCTCAAGGTCTATTAAAAGGAGAAAAACTAACTGAATTTATTTCTAGAAGTGTAAGCCTAATAAAATAATATGAAAAAAATTCTTATAATAGCTTTGATACCTATATTTGTAAATGGACAACAACATCCATTTTTTTCTGAATACGGCGAAGGAACCTCTTTTAATAAATGGATTGAAATTTATAATCCTACTCCAAATGATATTAATTTAGATGATTACAGATATAATTTTTGTTGGAACGGCTGTGACAATATGGAATGGGAGTTTTCAATAGCATTTGACTCAAGTTTTATTTTACAATCGGGAGAAACATATGTTATTTCTCACTCAGATGCAATTAATCTGATAACAGATGTCGCTAATCAAACAACAAATATTCTAAGTAATGGCAACGATGTCTGTGGACTTTTGCACATTAATACGAATTCTGTAGTTGATATTATAGGTGTATTTGATAGTACAACAGTTAGTGATGGATGGGATATAGGAGGAACATTAAACGCAACTGAAAATCACACTCTAATTAGAAATCCAAGTGTTTGTAATGGAAATATGGGAAATTGGAGCATCTCCAATGGATCTATTTTAAATCCAGAATGGACAATATACTCTTCAGATGATATTAACAACTTAAATACTCATTTTTCTAATTGTATAAATACAAATACCCAAAATATTCCAATTTTAAATACAAAAATATCATCCATCTACAATTTATTGGGCCAAAATATAAACGAGCCTATAAATGGCATTTTTATTTACATATATGAAGATGGAAGTATAGAAAAAAAAGTAATGATAGAATAATAAAAAAACTAATTAACTAAAACTTTTATTTTTTTAAAGGATTCAATTTGATTGACAAACTGTTTATCTAGTCTTATTTTATTCTTTCGTGATAATAAATTAACATCGTATTTATTTAAATTATCAACTATATTGATAATTAAAGAATGTTTACCTGTATTATTGTAAATTAAATTTGATAAATCATTAATAAAATCATCATTAATATCATTTAAATCAACTCTTAATATAACTTCCCTAACTTCTTTATCAATTAAATCAGCTAAAAGATCAATAGAAGAAATCTTAAACTCTAAGTCATCATTATAGAACTTTTTTTGGACTTTACCAGAAATATAAAGTAACCACCCAGCAGTTAAATATGATTTAAATGTCAAATAGTCTTGACCAAATAAATAAAAACTATAAGAAGAATTATAATCTTCAAAATGTAAAATACCAAAAGGCTTTCCAGTTTTTGTTTCCTTATGCTCTACACCTGTAACTACTCCTGATAAATTTATTTTTTTTCCTTTTATTTTTTGCATATTATCTAACATACTAAGATTACCATTTGAAAAATTTGTTATTTCTAGCTTGTAATCATCCAGAGGATGCCCTGATAAATAAATTCCAACAACCTCTTTTTCTTTAGACAATAAACCCATAGCGGTCCACTCTTCAGACTCAGCAGGCACAGGGACTTGAATTGTAGACTCTTGAATATCACCAAACATATCTACTTGATTAGATTTTAAAGAATCTTGAACTCTATTACCAAACTTAATCATTCTCTCTAAATATATTTGTCCATTTTCTTCTTTAGCAAAATATTGATATCTTTTTAGTTCAAAAGAATCGAAACCTCCAGCCAAAACAATACTCTCAAGTGTTCTTTTATTGGCTGAACGTAAATCAACACGCTTCATAAATTCATCGAATGATTGATAGAAACCATTTGATTTTCTTTCATTTACTATTGCTTCAACTGCACTCTCTCCTACTCCTTTTACCGCACCAAGTCCAAATCTAATTTCACCTTTATTATTTACTGCAAACTTGTAAAAACTCTCATTTATATCAGGCCCTAACACTGATACACCCATTTTTTTACACTCTTCCATATAATATGTAATATCTTTTATATCGTTCATATGATTAGTTAGTAAGGAGGCCATTAATTCAGACGGATAGTGTGCCTTTAGAAATGCTGTTTGATATGCAATCAAAGCATAACAAGTAGAATGTGACTTATTAAACGCATAAGAGGCAAAAGCCTCCCAATCCTTCCATATCTTTTGAATAATATCTATATCATATCCATTCTTTTCACAACCTGTAATAAATTTAGATTTTAAAGAATCAAGAACAGATTTAATCTTTTTACCCATTCCCTTTCTTAATAAATCAGCATCTCCTTTAGAAAAACCTGCCAACTTTTGAGAAAGCATCATTACTTGCTCTTGATATACTGTAATTCCATAAGTTGATGACAATAGCTCTTCCATTTCGGGCAAATCATAGTCAATATCTTCTTTTCCATGCTTTCTTTTAATATAATTAGGTATATACTCCATTGGACCTGGCCTATAAAGCGCATTCATAGCTATTAAATCATCAAATCTATCGGGTTTTAAGTTCTTTAAATGAGATTTCATTCCTTCAGATGAAAATTGAAAAATACCTGTAGTATTTGCTTGTTGAAAAACTTCAAATGTCGCACTATCTTCTAAAGAAATATTATCAATATCTATATCAATATTATGTAATTTTTTAATAATTTTAAGACAGTCTTTAATAATTGTTAGGTTTCGTAATCCCAAAAAATCCATCTTTAATAGACCTGTATTTTCCACAACACTATTATCAAATTGAGTAACCATCAATTGAGAATCTTTAGCCTTTGTAACAGGAATTAATTCAATTAAAGGTTGAGGTGTAATAATTACTCCACAAGCATGTGTACCTACATTTCTAATATTACCTTCCAATTTACGAGCTTGATTAATAGTTTCAGAAATTAAATCAGAGCCTTTTGACAAAGAAATAAGTTCCTTTGCAGAAACAAACTGATCTCCTTTTAAACTATCTTTTAAACTCTTTCCATCATTATGAAATATTTTTGATAAAGAAGTCATATCTGGTACTAATTTTGCTAACCTATCTGCATCTGACAACGGTAAATCTAATACACGAGCAGTATCTCTAATAGAAGACTTGGCAGCCATAGTTCCATATGTAATTATTTGTGCTACATTTTCTTGTCCATATTTTTCAACTACCCAATCAATTACTCTTGCTCTTCCCTCGTCATCAAAATCAATATCAATATCAGGTAAAGATACTCTTTCAGGATTTAAAAAACGCTCAAAAAGTAAGTCATACTTGATAGGGTCAACGTTCGTGATTTTATTACAATATGCAACTACTGAACCAGCAGCGGATCCTCTACCAGGACCAACAGAAACATTCATTAGTCTTGCTTGCTTAATAAGATCTTGAATGATTAAAAAATAGCCTGGGTATCCAGAGTTTTTTATTACCTGTAATTCAAAATCAATACGTTCTTTTATCTTATCGGTAATTTCTTTATATCGTTCTTTTGCCCCTTCATAAGTTAAATATTTTAAGTATTCGTTTTCTCCTCTTTTTCCGTCTTCATTTTTATCTCTATTATCAATAAACTTATCTGGTATATCAAATTTTGGAAGTAAAACTTCTCTCTTCAAATCAAAAACCTCTATTTTATCAATTACAGCAGAAATATTGTCGATTGCTTCTGGTAAATCAGAAAACAATTTATACATTTCCTGAGGAGATTTAAAATAATACTCCTCACCTATAAGACCATACCTATAGCCTCTTCCTTTGCCCTTTGGTGTATTCTTTAACTCTCCTTCTTTAACACACAATAATATATCATGAGCATTAGCATCATCTTTGTTTAAATAATATATATTATTTGCAGCGATAATAGGAACATTGTGTTTTTTTGCTAATGAAATTAAAACCTTGTTGACATGTTCTTCTTCTTCCAGATTATGGCGATTAATTTGGACATAAAAATCATCTCCAAATGTATCCAACCACCATATAAATTCTTTTTCAGCATGTTTTTCCCCTAAATTCAAAATAAGATTAGGAATATCGCCATATATACTTCCTGTCAAAGCTATCAAGCCTTTATTATAACTTTTTATTAGTTTTTTATCTACTCTTGGAACATAATAAAATCCATCTAAATTAGCTTTTGAAGATAATTTAGACAAATTATGAAAACCTTCTAAATTCTTACAAAGAAAGGGTACCTGAGAACCATAATCTCTATTCGATTTATCTAAATGATCTTGACAAACATTCAATTCACATCCAATAATTGGTTTTAAATTTATTTTTTTACTCGAATTATTGTTTATTGGGTGTTTTAATACAGCATCAATAAATTTACAAACACCATACATATGATTATGATCTGTTATAGATACCGCAGGCATACCCATCTGTGCCGCTTTGTTTATTAAATTATTTATATCCGTTGTAGCTTGTAAAACAGAAAATTGGGAATGCACATGTAAATGAGCAAATGGTAAATCAGAACTAATATCAGTATTTACATCTTCATTTTTTTTTATCTTGTTAGTATTTTCTAATTCTACTGGGGCTATATATGAATCAAATTTCAAATCAATAGGATCTATAATACTATTATTATGTAATTTAAAATTCATAAATTGCTTTTTATTAAGCATTACTTTTTCAAAAGGAATAATTTCTAGCCGAATTAGCTCTAAAAAACATCTAGCAGTAGCTTGAACATCAGCAGAAGCATTATGAGCTTGCAAAAAATCTTCTCCAAATAATTTAATATGCAATTCGCTTAAAGTTGGCCATTTATATTTACCACCCTTTCCTCCTGGAATTGCACAATAATTAGTTGATATATCCTTAGTATCAATACAAGGAAAATCAGATAAAATATTTGTCATCTTCATTCTTAAAAGCTCGCTCCCGATAATATTATTATCAAATAAAATATTATGACCTATTACTAATTTTGACTTTTGAACATCTTTAATAAAATATTTTAAAACCTCTAAGAGAGGAATCCCTTTATCCTTAGCTAAATCTGTTGATATTCCATGAATTTTTGAAGCATTGTAAGGAATTTCATATCCATCTGGCTGTATTATATAATTTTTAACATCAACTAATTTACCTTCAACGTCATGAATTTGCCATGCCAATTGGACGCATCTAGGCCAATTATCAAAATCAGTTAGTGGTGCCTTCCAATTTAATGGGAGCCCAGTTGTTTCTGTATCAAAAATTAAGTACATTGTTGAATTAAAAATAAAAAGTAAATTTAATAAAACAAAAAAGTCAGTCTAGCGTGTATCTGACTTAAATTTAAAAATGTTAGTAAGTTTTAATTTTATAAAAAATTCATTTTTTTCATCCAAGCATCATTAAATAACTTACCAACATATCTGGTTCCATGATCATGAAAAATTACAACAACAACATCTTCTTTTTTCAACTTTTTTTTCATTTGATTTATTCCTGCAACAGCACTACCAGCAGAGTATCCAACCATTATACCCTCTTCTCTACTTAATCTTCTGGCCATAATAGCCCCATCTTTATCAGTAACCTTTTCAAAGTGATCAATAATATCAAAATCTACATTTTTAGGTAAAATATCCTCTCCAATACCTTCAGTTACGTATGAATAAATTTCTTCTTGATCAAATATTCCAGTTTCATGATATTTTTTAAAAACAGAACCATATGTATCGATTCCCCAAACTTTAATATTTGGATTCATTTCTTTTAGGTATTTACCTGTACCAGAAATAGTCCCACCTGTACCTACACCAACAACTAAATGAGTAATCTTCCCAGATGTTTGTCTCCATATTTCAGGACCAGTAGTTTCATAATGAGCCAAAGAATTAGACGGATTATCATATTGATTAACATACCATGAGTTAGGAATTTCTTTTGATAATTTTTTTGAGACTGAATAATAAGACCTTGGATCTTCAGGTTCTACGTCTGTTGGGCAAACTCTCACATCAGCTCCTACTGCTCTTAAAATATCCATTTTTTCTTTTGATTGTTTATCAGCTAGCACAAAAATACATTTGTATCCTTTTTGAATAGCTGCTAATGCTAAACCCATTCCTGTATTACCAGATGTGCCTTCAATAATAGTACCACCTGGTAATAACAATCCAGTATTTTCTGCATCTTCAATCATTTTAAGAGCCATTCTATCCTTAATTGAATGCCCTGGATTAAATGTTTCCACTTTTGCTAATACTAAGGCATCAGCTTCTACAACATTATTTAATTTAATCAGAGGAGTATTCCCTATAGTTTCTAAAACATTATGGTAAAACTTCATATCTATTCAAATCTTATTGATTTTATTGGATCTATTTTTGTAATAACATATGAAGGCAAAATTAAAATTAAGTAACAAATAATCAAAGTTCCAAGGTTTAAAAATAAAATATTAATTATATTAATATCAATAGGAACTGAACTCATATAATAAGTCTGTGAATCCAGCTTAATAAATGAAAAATATTTTTGTAAAAGAGCTATACTAAAAGCAAAAATATTTCCGTAAAACAATCCTTTTAAAATTAAACTTGTTGAAACAAATAAAAATACCTTTCTGATAGACCAATTATTATAACCAATAGCTTTCAAAATACCAATTAAATTTGTTTTATCTAAAATAATTATTAATAATGTCGTAATCATATTTATTGTAGCAACTGTTAACATAAGAAATAGAATTATTTTAACATTAATATCTTGTAAATCTAACCACTGAAAAATTTGGCCTCTTGTTTGTTTAATATTAGACACATCTAATAGAGATGATGTTTTTAGACGAATTTTTTCAGTAACCATATCCAAATTGTTAATATCGTTAAGAGTAATCTCATATCCTCCTACTGAATCATTATAATATCTACTAGATGACAATTCCAAGTTAGACCAATTATTAAGTTTTTGTATGTGTTTAATATCTCCTAAAACATATAAATCATCAAACTCTGTCATGTCAGTTTTATAAATACCATTAACCCTAAATCTTTTAACTCTAGGAGGTTGTTGAGCAAAATATATATTTAATGTATCATTAACATCTTTATTTAAAATATTCGAAATATGTTTAGATATTAAAATATTATTTGAAATGTTATTTGAATTTATCACAGAAATATCCCCCTTCACGAGATGTTTTTTAAAAAAAGTCCAATCATAATCTGAAGAAACACCCTTTAAAATTATGAGGTGAATCTCATTTAATGTTTTTATTACAGCAGGTTTTTCAGCAAAAATATTGATATGTTTAATTAAAGGATCTTTTTTAAGATCATTTAAATAAACTTCATTAACTATTATAGGATCCTTTTCAAAAATAGATTTATGTGACATTTTACTTATTACTATATGAGACCCAAATCCAACAACTTTAGAAGTAATATTTTTTTTAAATCCTCCTATAATCATTAAGGAAATCAACATTATAGAAACAGAAAGTGAAATTGCAAAAATTGCTATACGTAAAATTGGCTTTGTATAAGAATTATTTTTTTCCTTTGCACTATATATTTTTTTTGCAATAAAATACTCAATACTCATAATTATGGCGAAAATAAGACAAATAATTTGTTTAATTCTTTTATCATTTATATTTGATTTAAATGGACAAAATATCACTACAGGAGCTTCTAGAATAAATGATTATTTACCTCTAATAATTGACCAAGAGATTGCTATAGTAGGAAATCAAACTTCAATGATAAATAACACCCATATTGTTGACACTTTATTATCTCTAAATATAAAAATTAAAAAAGTATTTTCTCCAGAGCATGGATTTAGAGGAAATGAAGATGCTGGAGCATTAATTGAAAATGATATAGATTCAAAAACAAATTTACCAATTATTTCACTATATGGTAAGAATAAAAAACCATCATATGAAGACTTACAAGATATTGACATTATTCTATTTGATATACAAGATGTTGGTGCAAGATTCTACACCTATATTTCAACACTTCATTATGTAATGGAGGCGGCGGCAGAAAATAATATCCAATTAATTGTTCTTGATCGACCAAACCCAAATGGACATTATATAGATGGTCCCATAAGAGAAAAAAAATACGAGTCTTTTGTTGGAATGCACCCAGTACCAATTGTTTATGGAATGACAATTGGTGAATATGCCAAAATGATAAATGGTGAAAAGTGGATTTCACAAAAATGCGATCTTAAAATAATTAAGATTACTGGTTATAATCATGACTCTCATTATGATTTACCAATTAAGCCATCTCCTAACTTACCTAATTCAAGATCAATTAATTTATATCCAAGTCTATGTTTGTTTGAAGGAACTAACATTAGCGTGGGTAGAGGAACAAAATTCCCATTTCAACATTTTGGCGCACCATATATAAAAAGTAATTATAGTTTTGTTCCAAAGAGCGGTAAAGGTAGTAAATACCCTAAACATGAAAATAAAATATGTTATGGTACAGACCTTAGATTTCAAGAAAACTATCTGGACCAACTTAATTTAGTTTGGCTCATCAATTGCTATAAAGAATCTTCAGAAAAAGAAAAATTTTTTAATAATTTTTTTGATAAATTAGCAGGTAATGATAAATTACGTAAACAAATTATTTCTGGAAAAAGTATCGATGAAATAAGAAAAAGTTGGCAAAATGATTTAGTTAACTTCAAAAAAATCAGAAATAAGTATTTGCTTTACAATTAATAAATTATTTTTCTAATCTTCCCGGATATAGTTTTAAAGCATAACTCAAAATATCAATAGATCTTTGTAAAGATTCTTGGTTCAAAACATAGGCTATTCTTACTTGATTTAATCCAGTATTTTTAGAAGCATAAAAACCTGCTGCAGGAGCAACCATAATAGTTTCACCATTTAGATCAAAGTCCTCTAATAACCATTGAGCAAATTTATTTGCACAATCAACAGGAAGTTCTGCAATAGCATAAAATGCTCCTGATGGTTTAGGGCAAAAAACACCATCAATTTTATTCAAGCCATCAATAAGTAAATCTCTTCTTGATAAATATTCTTGTCTAACCTCAGTAAAATATTTTACGGGAGTATTTAATGCTGCTTCTCCAGCAATTTGCCCGAAAGTTGGAGGAGAAAGTCTAGCTTGGGCAAATTTTAAAATTGTGGATAAAATATTTTTATTTTTAGAAACAACACAACCAACCCTAATTCCGCACATACTATACCTCTTAGATGTGGAATCTATAACTACAGAGTGCTGCTCTAAGCCATCAATATTTAAAATAGAATAATGCTCTTTTCCATCATAAGCAAATTCTCTATAAACTTCATCTGCAAATAAAAATAAATCATACTTAATAACTAAATCCCTTAATCTATTCAATTCATCTTTTGAATACATATATCCAGTTGGATTTCCAGGATTACATATTAAAATTGCTTTAGTTTTATCAGTAATTAATTTTTCAAAATCATTAATGGAAGGCAATGCAAACCCATCTTTAATAGATGTTTTAATTGGCTTCACTACAACACCTGATGAGATAGAAAAACCATTATAATTTGCATAAAAAGGTTCTGGTATAATAATCTCATCATCTGCATCTAAACAAGCATTCAAAGTAAATAGTAAAGCTTCAGAACCCCCTGTGGTAACTATTATATTTTCATGAGAAACATTAATATCTAATTTTTGATAATATTGAGATAATCCTTTTCTATAACTTTCAAAACCAGCAGAATGAGAATATTCCACAACTTTATCTTTAAAATCGTGTACTGCTTGTATTGCAACTTCAGGGGTTTTAATATCTGGCTGGCCAATATTTAAATGATAAACCTTCTTACCTAATTGTTTAGCTTTTTCGGCAAATGGAACTAATTTTCTAATTGGAGATTCAGGCATACTTGCCCCTTTTTTTGAAATTCTAGGCATAATCTTTTAAAAAAAAACCCTCAATATTGAGGGAGATAATCAATAAATATATTAATTTTTTTCTAAAGGAGCTCCATTATTTTCTTTTTCTGGAGCTTGAGTATCAGCGGGCTTTTTATTAACATTACCTTTTATAGTTAAAAAAGTAGCTTTATAGTTTCCCTTAAAAGTTAAAGTTACATTTTTTGTAAATGGACCTACTCTTTTAGTATCATATTTAACACTAATTTCACCAGTGTCGCCAGGCTCAATAATCTTTTTAGTAATAGTCGGAACAGTACAACCACAACTACCTTTTGCTCTTTCAATTTCTATAGCTTCAGTTCCATTATTTGTAAAAATAAATTTTCTTTCTCCATTAGAGTTGTAATCAATTGTACCATAATCAATAACTTTAGATTCAAATGAAATAGGTGCATCAACCTTTGGACTATCTTGCGCAAAACAACTTAAAACGCTGAAAAAAAACGCTAAAGAAAAAGATAATATTTTCATGATGTTATAGTTTTAGTTATATATTTTTTACTAACGACAAAACTAATAAAATATTTTCTTTTTACAAATAAGATTTTAAGAATTGAAAAAAAGATTATGATATGTATATTTGCCTTAACAAATCAAATGGAAATCAATAAAACATATAACCCTAAAAGTTCTGAAAAAAAATGGTATGATCATTGGATGAAAAAAAAATACTTTTTTTCCAAACCAGATAATAGAACACCATATACCATTGTAATTCCACCTCCTAACGTAACCGGAGTTCTGCATATGGGACATATGCTTAATAATACACTACAAGATGTAATGATAAGAAGAGCAAGAATGATGGGGTATAATACTTGCTGGGTTCCAGGAACAGATCATGCATCAATAGCTACTGAAGCAAAAGTTGTAAAAAAATTAGCTGAAAATGGAATCAAAAAAACAGATTTATCAAGGAAAGAATTTCTTTCTCATGCATTTGAATGGAAAGAAAAACATGGGGATATAATTCTTAACCAACTACAAAAAATTGGCGCATCTTGTGATTGGAAGAGAACAAAATTTACAATGGACGATGATATGAGTGAATCTGTGATTAAAGTTTTTGTTGACTTATATAATAAAGACCTTATTTATAGAGGTGTAAGAATGGTAAATTGGGATCCTTCAGCACAAACTGCTCTATCTGATGAAGAAGTAATACATAAAGAAGTAAAATCAAAATTATATTATATCTCTTACAATATTAAAGACAGTAATGAGAAAATTACTGTGGCAACTACCAGACCAGAAACTATTTTGGGTGATGCTGCAATTTGTATAAACCCTAATGATGAAAGATACAAGCATCTAAAAGAGAAACAGGCAATTATTCCATTAATTAATAAGGTTATTCCTATTATTTTTGATAATTATGTCGACATGGAATTTGGTACAGGAGCATTAAAAATAACACCTGCTCATGATATTAATGATTATACAATAGGAGATAAACACGGACTAGAAAGTATTGATATTTTAAATGATGATGGAACATTAAATGAATCTGCTCAACTATATATTGGACAAGACAGATTTGAAGTGAGAAATAAGATTGCTATTGATTTAGAAAAAAAGAATTATCTAGTTAAAACTGAAGAACACATAAATAAAGTTGGTTTTTCAGAAAGAACAGATACTATAATTGAACCAAAGTTATCCATGCAATGGTTTTGCAAGACGGAAAAGTTATCTAAACCTGCACTTGATTTTGTGATGAATAATAATATAAAACTTCATCCTGAAAAATTCAAAAACACATACCGTCATTGGATGGAAAACATCAAAGATTGGTGTGTATCTCGTCAATTATGGTGGGGACAACAAATTCCCGCTTTTTACTATGACGGCAATAAATTTGTAGTAGCAGAAACAAAAGAAAAAGCTCTTTTACTTGCACAAAAAGAAAATCCCAATGTTAAAATCACTGATCTAAGACAAGATGAAGATGTTCTAGATACATGGTTCTCTTCTTGGATATGGCCAATATCAGTGTTTGATGGAATAAGAGATCCAGATAATGAAGAAATAAAATACTACTATCCTACTAATGATCTAATTACTGGTCCTGACATTTTATTTTTCTGGGTTGCAAGAATGATAATGTCTGGTTATGAATACAGAAAAGAATATCCGTTTCAAAATGTATACCTAACAGGAATAGTAAGAGATAAGAAAGGTAGAAAAATGAGTAAGTCTTTAGGAAACTCACCAGATCCTATAGAATTAATAGAAAAATATGGTGCTGGTGGCGTGCGAGTAGGTATGCTCTTGTGTGCTCCAGCAGGAAATGATTTACCATTCGAAGAAAACCTTTGTGAACAGGGAAGAAATTTTTCTAATAAGATATGGAATGCTTTGCGATTAATAAAAGGATGGAAAACAAAAGATTTAGATCAACCTAAGAGTTCTATTGAAGCAAGCAAATGGTTTCAAAATAAATTAAGTAAAAGTATTCAAGAAATTAATGAGTCATTTTCAAAATATAGAATATCAGAAGCATTAATGAGTACGTATAAACTTATATGGGATGATTTCTGCTCTTGGTACTTAGAAATAGTAAAGCCAAATTACGGAGATCCAATTGATTCCAAAACATATACTGAAACAATAGAGCTTTTTAATAGTTTATTAAAACTCCTACATCCTTTTATGCCATTTCTAACAGAAGAAGTATGGCATTTAACTAAAGAACAAAAAACAGATATTATTATAGCTGAATGGCCAAAGTCTAAAGATATTGACCAAAAAACACTAGCTAAATTTAACAATACAAAAGAGATAATTGCAGGAATAAGAACTATAAGAAAAGAACAAAATATAGTAAATAAAGAAAAATTAGAACTACATATTATAAATAATGATGACTCTATAGATAAATCTGATGCAATCATTATTAAACTAGCCAATATATCAGCAATACATCTCAATAAAGAAAAGCCAACCAATGCATTTACGTTCATGGTTAAATCAGATGAATATTTTATACCTATTTCAAGCAATATTAATATCTCTGAGGAGATAAAAAAACTACAAAAAGAATTAGACTATGCTAAAGGGTTCTTAAAATCAGTTGAGGGGAAATTAAATAACGAAAGATTTATCAATAATGCTCCTGAGCAAGTGGTTGCGAATGAAAGAAAAAAGTTGTCTGATACTAAAGAGAAAATCAAAATCCTTGAAGATAAGATCAAGTCTCTAAAACCTTAGCATATTATATTAATTTATTATGCAAAGCATAACATTAAATAATTATTTTTTTTTATTTGCTTAATGTATAGATTTTTACTTGTAATGTTTTTTGGTTTAGCAAATTTTAGTATTAGCTATGCTTCCTTCCCTATTAAAAATCAAATTATTAATTCGTTAGATATAAGTAAATTTGAAAATATTGATGAATATCATTCTAACTTAATAAAAATGGGATTTGATATTAGCAGTTGTAAATGTAAAGAATGTAGAGAAAAACCAAAGAATTTTGTTTTAAAAAAAAAATTCAAAAAATTATTTTACAATTTCAGCTATTTTATTCGTTATAACTTTAACTATTTTTGTGATTTGGCTACTTGACGGAGTAGCTTGTATTAATTCGGCTAATACATGTAGTAATAATAACACAAATATTATACTATATATCGCATCTTTAGTTATTTTTGGATATACAAGTATTTTTTACTTTCTAAAAGGGCTTATTCATTCAAAAAAAAATAATTAGATTATTTTATTTATGAGTCATAAACTTGATTGTTTTTAATTACAAAATCCAATATTAAGAAAGAAAATTAATAACTTTTTAATTAAAGCAAATATCTATATTAATAGCAACATATTTCACCTATATCTTTGTTAGTTGATTTGTAGAGAAGATTTCCAGCTTTAAGTGCTTCACAAGGATTTGCGTATACTATATTATTACAGGCACACACTAAATTAATCTCTTCAGTACAAATCATATCTGGATTAGGAGAAACATAACAAGAGCCTAAAGTTTCGTCATCATCAGAACAAGCAAATATTACTATAGTTATAAATACGTAAAGAAGGTTTTTCATTAACTATTTATTAAATAAACAAGTTCAGGTTTTCCATTAATATTAATTATTTAAAAACTTTTCTCTTATCTACACTTCCATCATCATAAATGTAAAATACTATTTGATTACGCGCTTTTTCAACTTCTCTCCCATGAATATCAATAATCTTAATTAATTTCTTTTCATAAACTTTATCATATACTGATGAAATATTGCAGTTTGTACTAAAAACAGCCGAGTTATCAATTAACCAGTTATAATTTGCATAGGCCACATTATCTACCTCAACACATTGCAAATCAGGGTTATTATTAGCAATAAAATACCAAAGACCTGTAGGATTACCGTTTTTCACTGAAAGAGAAATTAATTGATTAGATCTACAGTTCACTTCAAACAAATTATAATTATTGCTTAAGTCTAGATGCTCAATTTGATTATCATAACAAAACAACTCACTCAAAGATGAAAAATCTTCAATTCCTGATAAATCAGATATCCCCATATTATTAATATAAAGTGTCAAAATAGTATCTATTGAAGAAGTAGTAACGCTATCATCAAAAACATCATCATAACCAAAATTAATAAGTGCCTGCTCAAAAGCATCATCAGGTATAAATGTTTTCTGAGAAAACATAAAATTACAGTTTAATAAAATCAACAAAATCAGTACTCTTTTCATTTTTTAACAATTTGTTTATATATTAAATTATTACCCATTTTCATACTTACAAAATAAATAGCAGGTTTTAAATCACTTATATTAAGCTCAAATTTATTATTTCCTATATTAAGTTTTCTTTTAAAACTCTTTATAGATCTACCAATTTCATCATATACATTAATTTCTATATCTTGATTTATTAAAGATACTGTTTGAAGATAAAAATTATCTTCAATAGGGTTCGGAAAAACACTAAAATCCAACTTATCAGTTCTAGTATCTTCTAATGTTAAAACATCACTTAAGGAAGTTAAATTTGTTTGATATATTCCATTACCATGAGTAGCGACAACAAGTAAACCATCATTTGGTCTATATGTTAAATACTCACATACTACAGATCCAATTTCTTGACCTGCTATTTGTTCCCAAACTGTGTTAATATCATTAAGATTAGCTGTTCCAAATAAACCAACAGAGGTTCCAACAATATATAAAGTGTTGTTGCCTAAAGGAATAATTTCTGCGTTTCTACATGAAGGCCCATTACCGGCACCACTACTTGATTGCTCTAAATTACCAGCTACTTTTTGCCATGTTTGTCCACCATCAAAACTATGAAACAATGAATAACAAGAATAATTTGAATATACAACCATAATCTCATTAGCATCATTGGGGTTAACAGCTATATCAGAAACAAAAGAATTTGAGCCAGTAAGTGGACTAGTAAGTTCAACAATTGTAGGATCTCCAATATTGGCATTATCAATTCGGTACAATTTTTTATACTTGGTTCCTAAATATACAATATTAGTGGGAAAAGTTGAAGTTGCTATACAAGTTATTTCTAAATTTGGATTAGGAAGTGAATCAGAAAAAACTTCCCAACCAAAATCATTTTTCATATGAGAATTATTGTAAGGAATATTTGCAATTTGATTATTTCTCCATAATTTATTTCCTGCAGCCATATAAATAATATCACTATTTTTATCCATTACCATAGGGTTAATAAACATATAATCATTACTATCAACTGAAGCAGGATCCATTCTATTAAATGCTATTCGTTCTCCATTATTATCTAATTTCATTTTATACATAACCCCTCTTTGAATAGTTAAATAAAAATCTTCTTCATTATCAGCTATCCCACCAAAAGCTCCATCTCCATTAAATGGCATTGTCCAAATAGCTTCTACATCAGGGCTATTTGTAACAAAATTACCATTATCTTGAAAGCCACCATGCATGAGATCTGAGTTTGCATTTCTACTAATCGAAACAGCATACAATTGTGTAGTGTAATACCCATTATTTAAAGATGTCCATTCAACAGTATCAGCAAAAGTATCAAACGACTTATAAACGCCTCCATCTGTAGCAGAAAGTATCACACTATCATTAGATGGTAAGAAAAGTAAATCATGTTGATCTGGATGATGATTTTTATACACACCCCAGTTACCATCTCCTTCATAAGAACCTATAAAGTACCCCCCAATAATCATTGTATTATTTGGTGATTTAAAACCATCGGAAGATCTCCATAAATTTGTTCCTCCTATATATACAGTATTTGGATCAGATGGATGAACTTTAACAAGAAGATCATAACCACCTTGAGCATTAAAGTTATCAAAAGTAGTTGATTGATTGGCTGGAATATTGGAAGATAAATCAACCCATGAACTATCAGTTGCATCATATTTCCAAAGTGATGTCCAAGTTTGACCGTTAAAAAAAACATCTGTATACTGACCATAATTATCTGTCTCTGCAGCCAAAAAGTAAACTTCGTTTTCATTACTCGGATTTATACCAATTGCTATTCTTCCATATACTGGAGGAAAAAGTGAATCAGTAATATTGTGCCAAGTATTTCCATCAAGAGAAGTCCAAATCCCCCTATCTATCCCGTCTGATGAAAGTGTTGCATAGACGACGCCATTAGAATTTACTTCCACATTGTTGTAATACGAACTTGCACTACCAAAACCAAGTTTTTTAACCCAAGCTTGACCTCCATCTTCACTTTTATATATTGCTCCATATGTAGCGGCATAAACAACATCTAAACTATCATTAGATGGGTCTGTCTTGATATTCCAAATATAATCAAAATTAGAGTCAAAATTATTAGTGTTTGTTGCTGTAAATGATAAAGAATCCCAAGTTAATCCTCCATCAACAGACTTATAAATTCCATTACCTCCATAATATGCCCCTACAGCACTAGCTGAACTTCCTGTTAATTCACCACTTCCAAAATACCATACATTCTCATTGCCCGCTCTTGTATCTTGACTCACACAAGTAACATTATGTAGTTGATTTGGATTGGTTGTCATTTGCCAACTTTGACCACCATCTACAGACCTAAACATACCTCCACTTGCTCCACCAGCAAGAAGAATATTTTCATCTAAAACATCTATAGCTAAAGCTCTTGTTCTTCCTCCAACGTTGTAAGGACCTCTATGTATCCAATTAGATTTGTTTAAAGTTGATGAAATAGGCAATGTTTTTGCAAAAATCATTTCTTTTTTCCTAATATTTTTAGGGATAAATCCTGTATTAGGGTCCGCTAACCTTATCCTTTCCCAAACAACTCTTTCAGCTGGATTATCTAGAGTATAAAAACCTTGTTGTGAATCTTTTTTTTCATCCTGATTAGCAATGAAAAGTGCAATAATAATCGGTATAATTTTAAACATATCTTTTTTTGTAAAAATAATAAAAGTTAAAGAAAAATGAATCAAAATGATATACTAGAGGTTTTACTATCTTTGCAATAGTTATAAAAATAGCATAATGCAAACACAAGAAAAATATAAACCGAAAAACAAGATACGTATTGTTACTGCAGCCTCTTTATTTGATGGTCATGATGCAGCAATTAATATCATGAGAAGAATTATACAAGCAACTGGCTGTGAAGTTATTCATTTAGGTCATGATAGAAGTGTAGAAGAAGTGGTTAACTGTGCAATTGAAGAGGATGCTAATGCTATAGCTATGACTTCTTATCAAGGAGGACATAATGAGTATTTAAAATATATGTACGATCTTTTAAAAAAGAAAGGTGCTTCACATATTAAAATATTTGCAGGAGGAGGAGGAACAATTTTACCAGAAGAGATAAAGGAACTACAATCTTATGGAATTACAAGAATTTATCATCCCGATGATGGTAGAAAAATGGGATTACAAGGAATGATTAATGATTTAGTGAAAAAATCAGATTATTTACTTGGTGATAAGTTAGTTGGAGAGATAAAAGATATCCAACAGAAAAGTATAAATGCTATAGCCAGAATGATATCTGCAGCTGAAAACTGTCCACAAAAGCACAAAAAAATACTTTCTGAAATTAGAAATATTGCTAAAAAATCAAAAATCCCTGTTCTTGGTATAACTGGTACAGGTGGGGCAGGCAAATCATCACTTGTTGATGAGCTTGTTAGAAGATTTATCATGGATTTTCCAAAAAAAAATATTGCGATAGTATCAGTTGATCCCTCCAAAAGAAAAACAGGAGGAGCATTACTTGGAGACAGAATTAGAATGAATGCTATCAAATCAGATCAAGTATATATGAGATCTCTAGCAACTAGACAAGCTAACTTAGCTTTATCTGCACATGTAAATGATGCACTTGACATACTAAAAGTTGCTAACTATGATTTAATAATTTTAGAAACTTCTGGTATAGGTCAATCTGATACAGAAATTTTAGAACATTCTGATGTTTCTTTGTATGTTATGACTCCAGAGTACGGTGCTGCAACTCAATTAGAAAAAATTGATATGTTAGACTTTGCAGATATTATTGCTTTAAATAAGTTTGATAAAAAAGGAGGACTAGATGCAATTCGAGATGTAAAAAAGCAGTATCAAAGAAATAATAACCTTTTTGATAAAGTTTTAGATGATATGCCGGTTTATGGATCTATTGCTTCTCAATTTAATGACCCTGGAACAAACTCTTTATATAAAAAAATTCTTAATACTTTTTCTGAAAAATCCCTAGCCCATTTTAATTCCAAAATTGATAACACTTCTGAAGTAAGTGAGAAAATTTATGTAATACCTCCAAAAAGAGTGAGATACTTATCAGAAATTGCTGAAAACAATAAAAATTATGATCAATGGGTAAATCAGCAAGCTTTAGTAGCCCAACAATTATATTGTATCAAAGAAACATTGAATATTATTGGTAATGATAAAACGTTAAAACATAAAATAGAAAAAGAATATAAAAATTTAGAACTAAACCTAGATCCTAAAAACAAAAAATTAATTGATGGCTGGGATGAAAAAAAGAAAAAATATAACGATTTAATATTTGAATATCTTGTTAGAAAAAAAATAATTTCAATAGAAACCACATCTAAATCTTTATCAGGCAGTTTAATTCCAAAAATCTCTCTTCCAAAATATGAAGGCTGGGGAGATTTACTAAAATGGCAATTACAAGAAAATGTTCCTGGAGAATTTCCTTTTACTGCTGGACTATTTCCATTTAAAAGAGAAGGAGAAGATCCAACAAGAATGTTTGCTGGTGAGGGAGGTCCTGAAAGAACAAATAAAAGATTTCATCTTGTAAGTCAAGGAATGCCAGCAAAAAGACTATCTACTGCATTTGATTCTGTAACTCTATATGGTAATGATCCAGGAAAAAGACCTGATATATATGGTAAAATTGGTAATGCTGGAGTTTCAATTTGTTGTCTTGATGACCTAAAAAAATTATATTCTGGCTTTGATTTATCTCATCCAATGACTTCTGTAAGTATGACTATTAACGGCCCCGCTCCTATTATACTAGCATATTTTATGAATGCAGCAATTGACCAGCAATGTGAAAAATATATAATAGAAAATAAATTAGAAAAAAAGGTTAAAGAAAAAATAAAATTAATTTATAAAAAGAAAGGGGTAGATAGACCAAAATATCAAGGAGAATTACCTGAAGGAAATGACGGATTGGGATTGATGCTTCTAGGTGTCTCTGGTGAAGAGATTCTTGAAAAAGATATATATCATAAAATTAAAACAGAGACTTTAAGCAAAGTGAGAGGTACCGTGCAGGCAGATATTTTGAAAGAAGATCAGGCTCAAAACACTTGTATTTTTTCAACTGAATTTGCATTAAAAATGATGGGTGATGTTCAAGAATATTTCATACATAATAAAATAAGAAATTTTTATTCTGTTTCTATCTCTGGTTATCATATCGCTGAAGCAGGTGCAAATCCAATAACTCAACTAGCTTTTACTTTAGCAAATGGATTTACATACGTAGAATATTACATGAGTCGTGGAATGGATATAAATGATTTTGGACCAAACCTATCTTTCTTTTTTAGTAATGGAGTAGATCCAGAATACGCTGTTATTGGAAGAGTTGCTAGAAGAATTTGGTCAAAAGCAATGAGGGATAAATATGGAGCTAATAAAAGAGCTCAAATGTTAAAATATCATATTCAAACTTCTGGAAGATCTTTACATGCTCAAGAAATTGACTTTAATGATATTAGAACAACTCTTCAAGCTCTTTATGCAATTTATGATAATTGTAATTCTTTGCACACAAATGCATATGATGAAGCAATAACAACACCAACAGAAGATTCTGTTAGAAGAGCGATGGCAATTCAATTAATAATTAATAAAGAATTAGGATTAACAAAGAATGAAAACCCTCTACAAGGATCATTTATTATTGAAGAATTAACTGACTTAGTTGAAGAAGCTGTTTTACTAGAATTTGACAGAATAACTGAAAGAGGAGGTGTACTTGGTGCTATGGAAACAATGTATCAAAGAAGTAAAATTCAAGAAGAGAGTCTTCATTACGAACACTTAAAACATACTGGAGATTATCCTGTAATTGGAGTTAATACTTTTTTAAATAAAAAGGGTTCTCCTACTATAATTCCAAATGAAGTTATTAGAGCAACAGAAAAAGAAAAAAAATATCAAATTTCAATGATTGAAAATCTTAAAAAAGGAAATATTGAAAAAAACAAGTTATTAATTAATAAATTACAACTAGGAACTATTAAAAATCAAAACATATTCAAACTATTGATGGATGTATCCAAAACATGTTCACTTGGAGAAATAACCGACGCTTTATTTGAAGTTGGTGGCGAATATAGAAGAAATATGTAAATCAAAAATCTAAAAAACATGCTTAAAAACATTATACTTTTATTATTTATTCCTTTTTTCTGTCTATCAGAAAATGTTGATACTCTTTTTAAAGAAAAAGGGGAAATATATTTTTCCTTTGAATATAAAAATAAATTAGAACTTAATAAAATTTCAAAAATTGTATCTATTGATCATAAAATCACTTCAGAAATAGCATATGCTTATGCGAACAAAAGAGAATTCTTAGAATTCTTAAATTTAAAAAAAGAATATAAAGTAATTGAATTAAAATCCATCATATACAATAATAGTAATAAAAATAATTGGAATTATTATCCAACATATCAAGAATATGTAAGTATGATGTATGACTTTCAAAATCTATATCCAAATTTATGTAAGATACATAGTTTAGGTACACTTAGCTCAGGTAGAGAAATTTTAATTGCACAAATTTCAAATAATGTTGGTAACAAAGAAGATGAACCCTCTTTTTTATATACATCTTCGATGCATGGTGATGAACTTGCTGGATACGTATTGAGCCTACGATTAATAGATTATTTATTAAGTGGATATGGAAATGATACTAGACTTACAAGTTTAGTAGACAATATAGATATTTGGATAAATCCTTTAGCTAATCCTGATGGTGCTTATGCTGGTGGAAATCAAAATGTTTGGTCTGCTACAAGATATAATGCTAATTGGGTAGATTTAAACAGAAACTATCCAGACCCAGAAGATGGCCCTAACCCTGATGGAAATCCTTACCAGCCAGAAACAATTATTTTCTTAGGATTAGCTGATACTGTAAATTTTACTATTTCAGCTAATATGCACGGAGGTGTTGAAGTATGTAATTATCCTTGGGATACTTGGAGTAACTTGACAGCAGATAATAATTGGTGGCAATATGTATCTCAACAATACGCTGACTCATGTCAAGCTAATAGTGGAAATGGATATTTTAATTATTTAAATGATGGGGTTACTAATGGGCATGACTGGTATGAAGTAAACGGAGGACGTCAAGATTACATGAATTACTTTAGAAACTGTAGAGAAGTAACACTTGAACTATCAGATGATAAAACACCAAACCCAAATGATTTGCCTTATCTATGGGACGCTAATTACCCGTCATTACTAAACTATATGGAACAATCTCTATTCGGTTTACGTGGCATTGTCACAGATAGCATAACAGGAGAGCCTCTAAATGCAAAAGTGGAAATATATAATCATGATGTTGATAGCTCTCATGTTTTCTCACATTTACCTGTAGGAAACTATCATAGATACCTATATCAAGGAAATTATAATATAACATTTACTAAAAATGGTTATTACCCCAAAACTATAAACACTACCGTTTTAAATAACAATATAACTATAGAAAATATTGAACTTGTACCAATAAGTATTACAAGTATTAATGAAGAAAATGAGAACATTAATGAAATAAATAATATTGATCTATTAGGAAGAAAACAATCAAATATTCTAAAAGGTATTAATATTTCTAAAGAAAATAACAATACTTTTAAAAAAGAAATAATTATAGAATAAAATAAAGAATTATGTATCTGTATGACATTGTAATTCTTACTGAAGAAAGGTATTTTAATCCTAAAATCAAAAATTGGTATATTAATCAAGTTTTACTTGAAGATACTTTATTGCAAAATGCATTAGAAAAATATAAATTAAAAGTTTGTAGAAGAGATTGGGCAGATAAAAAATTTGATTTTACTAAATGCAGATACGCTATTTTTAGAACCACTTGGGACTATTTTGATCGATTTAATGATTTTTTTTCTTGGATTGAAAAAACAAAAAAACATACGAAATTTATTAATTCAGCTGATATAATCAATTGGAACATTGATAAACATTATCTAAAAGATTTAAAAAATAAAAATATCAATATAGCTAAAACTGAATTTATCGAAAAGAATACTAAAATAAGTTTAATTGAGCTTTTAGAAAGATTTAGGTTTAAAAAAGCAATAATTAAACCTGCTATATCTGGGGCAGCACGACACACATATTTAGTTAATAAAAATAATTATAAAGATTATGAAAATATATTTCAAAAACTATTAAAAAGTGAGTGTATGTTATTTCAAGAATACATGTTTAATATCAGTGAGGGAGAAATATCTTTAATTATGATAGGAAATGAATTTACACATGCAGTTAAAAAAACAGCAAAAAAAGGAGACTTTCGAGTTCAAGATGATCATGGAGGCAAAGTCGAAATATATAATCCGAATAAACATGAAATCAAATTTGCAAAAGAATGTTTAAAAGCAATTCCTTTTAGCCCTTTATACTCAAGAATTGATATTATCTATGATAATAACAATAAACCTTCATTAGCAGAAATAGAGCTCATTGAACCAGAACTTTGGTTTAGAAACAACCCTAGTGCTGCAGATAAATTAGCTTATCACATAAATAATATCATAAAAAAAGAGCTATAATAAATAGCTCTTTTTAAAAAAAATTATTTTAATATTTTACTTATCAGACAATAAAAAAATATCAAACTCTATTTCATCAAGAATAGCTTTATCACCTAAATCTTTTATATAGTTTCCTGATTTGTAAGTAATATCCCACTTAGTTCTATCAATCATAATTTTTGATTGAGCAGAAAAATTTAAACCATTTATATCAACATTAGCCTGAAACTTTATAGGGCGAGTAATATCCTTAATAGTTAGCTCTCCTACTAAATTATAAAGGTTATCTTTATATTTCATAGCTCTTTTTATAACAATAGAAGCTGTAGGGTACAATTCAACATTAAAAAAGTCTTCGTTTTTAAGATGATTATCTAACTTTTGATTATATTTCTCAGACATATCAGTAGTACTAATTGAATTCATATCAAAAACAAATTCACCACCAACCAAAAGACCCTCACTGATGATTAATACTCCTTTTTTAATATTCACTGTTCCTTCATGACTTTCAGATATTTTAGAACCCTTCCACTTGACTGTAGATGATTGTGTATTAACATTTACTGCTTTTTCTTCTTTATCAGCAGAAAATGCTAAAATTGTTATAAAACTAAACACCAACGATAAACATATTTTTCTCATAATTTCTTGTTTTTAATTATTAACAAAAATACATATTTTTACATCAATAATTTAAAATGATTGAAATAAAAAAATTTTCATATAATAATCAAAAATTGATGTCATTGTCGCATTCAATCAGAAAAACAGTTTTTGTAGTTGAACAAAAATGTCCTGCTGAATTAGAATGGGAATATGAGAAAGAATCAACTCATTTTTTAATATTTTATAATCAAAAACCTGTTGCAACGGCAAGACATCGAAAAACTAAGAAAGGATATAAATTAGAAAGATTTGCAGTATTAAAAGAAGAAAGAGGTAAAGGATATGGGCATAAAGTTTTAAAAGCAATACTTGAAGACTTAAAGAATTTTAGTGGATTAATATATATGCATGCACAATGTGACGTAGTGCCTTTTTATGAAAAACTAAATTTTAAAAAAATAGGAGATATATTTGAGGAAGCCGGTATACTTCACTATAAAATGATTTTAAGTAAAAGTTAAATTACTTTAGAAGTCCATCCATATTTATCCATTACTTCTCCCCTTTGTATACTCTGTAATTTTTCTTTTAGAATAACGGCAAAAGAATCACTAATATCACAAAAAGACATTTTATGATTTCGGTAAGTAATAGATTTTACTGGACTAACAGCAACAGCAGTACCTGTCCCAAATACTTCAATTAATTTGTCATTTTTGTAAGCATCTAATAATTCTAAAATAGAAATATCTTTTTCTTCTACTTCAATTCCTGATTCACGAGCTAATGTAATTATACTATCTCTAGTTATTCCAGATAATATTGTGTCAGATATTGATGGAGTAATTAATTTATCTTCTATTCTAAACCATACATTCATGGTTCCACATTCTTCGATGAATTGATGCTTGCTAGAATCAGTCCAGATAACCTGTTGAAAGCCTTTAGAGTTTGCAATTTTAGTAGGATAAAAAGAAGCTGCGTAATTACCAGCAGCTTTGGCAAACCCAACGCCTCCTTTTACAGCTCTCGTGTATTTTTCCTCAACAAAAAGATTTAAATCCTGATTATAATATGTAGACGTTGGTGAAGTTATAATCATAAATTTAAATTCATTGGACGAAGAAGCCTTAATACACTCACTAGAAGCAAAAATAAAAGGTCTAATATATAATGAATAATCCTTGCCTAATTTACACCAATTCTGATCTAATGATATTAAATCGTTTAATCCTTGCATAAATATATCTTCTGGAATTTCTGGAATTGATAAACGGATAGCAGATTTATTTAATCGTTTAAAATTTTCTTCTTTTCTAAATAGTAAAACTTCATTATCTTTATTTTTAAAGGCTTTCATCCCTTCAAAAACAGATTGGCCGTAGTGAAGCACCTGTAGGCCCGGATTAAATGAAATAGGCCCATAAGGTAAAATTTCAGGTTTTTGCCATTTTCCATCAATAAAGTTACAACTTAACATGTGATCTGAAAAAACAGTTCCAAAAAGTAAATTAGAAAAATCTACAGATTCTAAACTAGAATTACTTGTTTTGATTATATTCACAATAAATGATTGTTAAAAGAGTAATACTTTAATTGCAAAAATAAAAAATTTCAAGACATGTGAAAAAATAAAATTTCCAAACTATATTTGTGGGTAAGGAAATTATGAATAATAAATTAGTAATTACAAAAGATAAATCTAATACAATTTACAGCTATAAATTTGATGATATTTATCATTCAAAACACGGAAGCATTGATGAAGCTAATCATGTTTTTATTAAGAATGGATTATTTGCAAGTAAAAAGAAAAAATTAAATATACTAGAAGTAGGTTTTGGTACTGGACTAAATGCTTTATTAACATTAATTGAAGCAAAAAACAAATTAATCAAAATAGATTATCATGCAGTTGAATTATATCCACTTCCTTGGAGTACTTTGAAAAATCTAAACTTTTGTAAATTAATTAATATTGATAATAAAATCTTTGAAAAACTGCATTTAAATTGGAATGAAGCTATAATAATGAATGATTATTTTACTATTGTTAAGTATCATACTTCAGTAGAAAAATATTTTAATAAAAAAACAAAATATGATATCATATATTTTGATGCATTTTCTCCTTCTAAACAAGCAGATATTTGGGAAGAAAATATTTTAAGTAGAATGTATGATATACTTAAAGAAAATAGTTTTTTAGTAACATATTGCGCTAAAGGAATAATAAAAAGAAGATTAAAAAAAATTGGATTTGATGTAATATGCTTGCAGGGACCACCAGGGAAAAGAGAAATGATTAAAGCAATAAAATCTAATCAAAAATAGCTTCTAAAATTAATTTAAATCCCTTAAATGCACAATAAAATAAAGGGATTAAAAATACTATACCAATAATAAAAAGTATATAGTTACCCTCTCGTATCATTTTAAAACCTTGAAAAAAACTTACTGCTGAAATAATTATACTACAAGTAAATCCAGACAACCACATCCCACCCTTAATTAACTTTTCTTTATCCATTGAATTTATCAATTACGATTCTTACCGATCCAAATTTTTTTAAAAGTTTTTGAGCTTTAACTTTATCAATATTTAATTTTTCCATAATCATTTTAACACCTCTTTCTACTAACTTATTATTTGAAAGTTGCATATCAACCATTTTATTTCCTTGAATTCTTTTCAATTTAATCATTAAAGATGTAGAAATCATGTTTAAAATAAGTTTTTGGGCTGTCCCAGCTTTCATTCTTGTACTTCCTGTTACAAACTCTGGGCCAACAATAATTTCTATTGGATAATTCGATACAGAAGCAATAGGAGATTCACTATTACTTACAATACATCCAGTAATAATATTATTTTTCTGACAATTATTTAATGCGCCAATAACATATGGGGTAGTTCCAGATGCCGCTATACCAATAACTACATCATTAGAGTCCACATTATATTCTAACAAATCTGACCATCCTAAATCTAAATTATCTTCGGTAAATTCAACAGCTTTTCTGATTGCATTATCACCTCCAGCAATTAAACCTATCACCATGTCATGAGGAACACCAAAAGTAGGAGGACACTCAGATGCATCAACAATACCAAGTCTTCCAGATGTTCCAGCACCAATATAAAATAACCTACCTCCAGAACTAACTTTCTGAACAATTACTTCTACTAGTTTTTCTATTTGAGGAATTATAGATTCTACACAATTAGCTACAGTTTTATCTTCCGTATTAATGTGATTTAATAATTCTTTAACGGACATTTTTTCTAATCCGTCATATTTTGAATCAGATTCGGTAATTTTTTTCATCTAATATAATGCAGGGAAGTTTACTGGATTAACTTCATGCATTATTGAATAAGCTTTTTCAAAAATATCTTCAGCAGATGGTTTAGTAAAATAATCACCATCTTTACCATATGGAGGTCTATGCTCCTTAGCTGGTAAAGTCTGTGGTTCAGAGTCTAAGAAAGCATAAGCACCTTGCTCTTCTAATATTTTTTGCAATATATATGCAGATGCACCACCAGGAACATCTTCATCTACAACTAATATGCGATTTGTTTTTTTTACACTTTCAACAATATCATGTGACAAATCAAAAGGAACTAAAGTTTGTATATCAATAACTTCAGCACTAATTCCAGCATTTTCTAATTTTTTAGCTGCGTCCATAACAACCCTCCATGTACTTCCATAAGAAACTAAAGTAATGTCAGACCCTTCCTTTGTAATATCAATTTTTCCAAGAGGGACTCTAAATTCCCCTATATTATTAGGTAAAGGCTCTTTTATTCTATAACCATTTAAACACTCAATAATCATAGCAGGATCATTAGATTGCATTAATGTGTTATAAAAACCAGCAGCTCGTGTCATATCACGAGGTACACACAAATAAATACCTCTAGTCCCATTAATTAACATACCCATCTGAGATCCAGAGTGCCATATACCTTCAAGTCTATGACCTCTTGTTCTAATAATTAAGGGAGTAATTTGGCCTCCATGAGTTCTATAGAATAAAGATGAAATATCATCAACCATAGGCTGAAAACCATAGATTACATAATCTAAATATTGCATTTCTGCAATAGGTTTTAAGCCTCTTAAAGATAAACCTATTCCCTGACCAATAATTGTAGCTTCTCTTATTCCTGTGTCAGCAACTCTAATCTCTCCAAATTTTTCTTGTAATCCTTCACAACCTTGATTTACACCACCAATTTTTCCAACGTCCTCACCAAATATCATAGCTTCTGGAATTGTTTCAAATATTTGATGAAAATTATCTCTTAAAACTATTCTACCATCAACTAATTCTGGATCTGAGTCGTATGATGGCTTGACTTCGGAAACCTTTAGTGCAGAAGTTTCTGTTTCATTATACAATTTTGTATTATATCTTTGGTAATTTTCATTGTTTATTCTATTAATAAAATTACGAAGTTTATTTTTTTCAGGAATATCTTCATGAATAATCATGGACAATAAATTCCTTGCTTTACTTAGAAAGTCCCTTCTAAAAATACCAAATGTAGCAGACTGATTTAAATCATCTATCCACTTAGGTATTTCAGAAATGTTAACTTGGGCAGAGATTGAATTAAAAATAGCCTTCAATTCATTCCACTCTTCCTTAATTGGTTTTTGATATTCAATCCAAGCTTCCTTTTTTTGTTGTTTAACAGATTCAATTGCTTGTTTATCAATTGTTTCTAACTCTTCTAAAGTTGCGACTTGAGTTTCAATAATCCATTCTTTAAATTTTTTGATACAATCAAAATCTTGTTCAAACTGCAAACGTTCTTTACTTTTATATCTTTCATGAGAACCAGAAGTAGAATGACCAGTTGGTTGAGTCATTTCTATGACATGAATTATTGAAGGTATATGTTTATCTCTTGCCAACTTCTCTGCCTTTTCATAAGCAGCTACTAATGCAGGATAATCCCAACCTTTTACCTTAACAATATCAAACCCTTCACCCTTACTATCTTTTTTGAAACCTGATAAAACTTCAGAAACATCAGACTTAGTCATTTGTATATCATTTGCAACAGAAATTCCATATCCATCATCCCAAATTGAAATAATTGCTGGTACTTGTAGTACTCCTATTGCATTAACCGCTTCAAAGAAATGTCCCTCAGCACAAGAAGAATTTCCAATAGTAGCAAAAATAACTTCATTTCCGTTATTTGTAAAACCAGGGTTTCTTTTTGCCAGTTCTGGAATAGATCTATATACTTTTGAAGCTTGAGCTAAGCCAACTAAACGAGGAAATTGAGAGGCTAAGCATGCCATATCAGAAGTAGAGTTTTTTTGCTTCATTAAATTTTTCCAACTACCATCTTCGTTTAAAAATCTAGTTCCGAAGTGATTCATCATCTGTCTTGAACCTGAACTTGGTTCTCTATCTAGCTCTGGGTCTCCATAAAGAGCTGAAAACATATGTTTTGGGGAATATTGTCCTAAAGCTGTCATCATGGTTTGATCTCTGTAGTATCCAGCTCTAAAATCACCATCTTTAAAAACTTTTGCCAGTGCAATTTGAGCTAATTCTTTACCATCTCCAAAAATACCAAAGCTTCCTTTTCCTGACAATACATCCCTTCTGCCTTGAGCACCACTTTCTCTAACCTCAGAAGCTAATCTATAATCTGATAATACAGTCTCTTTAAATTGACTTTTTGAAATTTTATTTTTTGATTTAGAAGTAGTTTCAGTCATGATATTTATTTTTTTTTTTTGCAAAAACAAAATTAGTTAAATTTTACAATTTCTCATCAAAATTTTAAATATTGAAAAAAAAAAGTAATTATATCATAATATTAGAAAAGATTTCTATTTTTGCAGGCCTCAATAATGAGGAATAACCACAGAGATGGTTTAACCAAATTTAAAAAATATGGCAACAAGAATAAGATTAGCAAGACACGGAAGAAAAAAATATGCATTCTATCACATTGTGGTGGCAGACACTAAAGCCCCTAGAGACGGAAGGTTCATAGAAAAACTTGGGACATATAATCCAAATACAAATCCAGCAACAATTGATATAAATTTTGATAGCGCTGTAGACTGGCTTCTTAAAGGAGCACAACCATCAGACACTGCAAGAGCAATTTTATCTTATAAAGGTGTTTTAATGAAAAAACATTTGCTTTCAGGTGTTGCTAAAGGTGCATTTAATGAAGAAGAAGCTGAAAAAAGATTTGCCGATTGGCTAGAAAATAAAGAAAAACAAATTTCTGATAAAAAACAAAAAATAGAAAAAGCAGCAAAAGAAGCTGAAAAAGCATCAATTGCAGCCGAAAAAGAAAAAAATGATGAAAGAGCTAGTATTATAGCAAACAAAAAATCTGCTGCTGAATCCGAAGAAACAAAAGAAGAAGAAGCTCCTGCTGCTAAAGAAACAAAAGAAGAAGCTCCTGCTGCTGAAGAAACAAAAGAAGAA